>SXGQ01860582.1_pt1 | contig 70610 bp, 62 predicted proteins | sample 3178371 | NCBI WGS metagenome assembly SXGQ01 (sample SAMN11356859, study PRJNA531348) | freshwater metagenome | isolation source: freshwater sample F1-20 | place: China: Fuxian Lake, Yuxi | collected 2017-12-25 | reverse complement strand
TGGCCGGCGCCGGGGCGGCGAGGGCACGTGAAGTTCCTTCAGAAATTGTTGGCGTTGGGACTATCACCGGCTGAAGCTGCCTCTGTTCTACGGGTGGCTCAAAAGATGTCATCAGGGCGGCCCATCAATACGAAGGCACTGGTGCGCACGGCGCGCAAGCACAAGAAATTTGGTTTTCCCGTCCACCCCAAGAACATATGGACTTTGCAGAACGCGACAACGCCAGAACTTAAAAAACTGCATGGTTCAGTTATCTATTCTGAAGATGGCCGAAAGAAGCGAAATAAGAATGAACTGGCTACTGAAAAGAGTCGTAAGCGTGCTATCCGTCAAACGCTGAAGCTGTTGTTAGAGACTCAATAGTTTCTTGAAAGTATTTGGCCAGACAAGAGCAACTCCTGCTTCCTCGCAGATAGCAATCCATTGCTCGCTTGGCTGAGAGGGAATCACGAGGACAGGAATAATGCTTGAACCAGGGTTTTCCTCTGCAGCGAGATAGCGATAATGCAAAATCTGCCCAAGGCCACGCCGCATTTGATGCAGTTCATTTTTGGAAGTCAGGCTTTTTACCTCTCCAACAAAGAGCTTTTTTCCCGAGCGCCATTGAATATCCACGGGGTATCGGTCCATCGCGCGTTGTGACTCAGCTGTAAATCCTTTTGACGCGAGCCATCGAGCAAGTTGGTTCTGAAGACGGTTGTGCTGCTGATACGCCGTTTCGAGTGCCTTCAGATTCGGGACACTCGCCTCCTTCCCTGGAATGAGGGTGATGCCTTCATTGGCCAGCAGATAACGGCGGAATCCTGGTGTCGCAGCTGGGCGAGGGCGAACCTCAGGAGAAACCTTCTTGAAGCCAAAGGATGTCCACGACGGTACCGAGGCGTCCCCCATTCGTCCACCTTCGTATATTTCCCCGAGAAGCATCACCAATGCTGGAGGTGCAACAGTGAGGTAGGCCAGTGCTGGTCGCGGGTTTTCCCATGCGGCAGCGCCGTATGGCGCAAAGGGGTAGTTCGTAGGGCCCTTCCCCGCATTAAGTCCGTCGCGAATCCTTCCTAACTGTGGCCCATGCCTGCGCACGTCGGAGAGAGTCAATGCGTCTTTAGGGAAGTCAACGAAATTCGTAAGGGCAACGCTTCGGTTCGTGCCTCGGTCTTTGTGTCTTAAGTGAACTGTCGAGACACCTACGAATTGACCACGTTTGCTGTCCCCGTGGAGAACCTTGTCACCGCGTTGGGGCTGAGCAAGTAATTCGTATGCGTGTCGGCTGTGGCTGTCATGGTTCAGGTCGCGACCGATGTCGTCATTTGGGCGTCTTGTGATTTCGACCCACACTTGGCCACGGGGTTGCGTGTTCTTTATCTCTTTTGACACGTGACCACTATATAACTTTTTCGGTCAAGGTCTTCTCAGAGGAAGTCCAACGGAGCTACTGACTTGTGCGCCGTAATTGCACGTTCATCGGCACGATGCTGCGCGTAGCGCTCCGCCATTCGTGTTGTTGTCCAGCCAGCCAAACGCGCAAGGTCCACTTCGGCGCCCCCTTTACGTAACCAGTTGTCCACAAATGTGTGTCGCAACATGTGAGGGTGAAGATGAAAGCCCGCTTGCTTCCCACGACGTTGCAACATCTTCCGAATTCCCTCTGTAGAGAGAGCACCTTTACGGCCAGCCCACAATGAGTCGGTTGTTGGGGTTCGCAATCTCATCCGGCGCGAGAGCGCGGTGGTGGATGTTGTTCCAAGCGCAACAGTTCGCCATTTTCGACCCTTACCAAATACGCGGATAGTGCCTTCTTCGCTGACGTCGTTAATTGTGAGCGATGCAATTTCAGTCAGACGCAATCCGGTGTCAAGCATTACTGCAATGAGTGCATAATCTCGTCGTGACTCGGCGTCTTTGCCGGCACAGGTAGCCAACAGAGCTTTCACCTGAAGAGATGAAAGAACGGGAATTTCAGACGGAGGAACAATTGGCTTGGTGACTCCGCACATCGGATTGATGGAAATGTCTCCCTCAGTATGCAGCCAGGTGAAGAACCCCTTCAGGTGGCGCCACGATGTCCATACCGTCAACGGCTTGCATCGTTCTGACATTTCTCCCAGCCACACCTCTATATCTCTGCGTGTTGTAGTCAGTGGGTCGTGATGTGCAAGGAAGACTCTGAGGTATTCCTCTGTTGCTTTGATGGTGCGTGGCGACAGATTTCGTGCACGTAAATGGAATAGTTAGGCACGCAGAATCATGGAAAATCTCCTCAAGGTGGAGTCCTCCGACAAGGATTTCAGCGAATAAGAAGGCGGTAGACCTCGGAAACCCAAGCCCCATCGTCAGTTGGCCTTGGATGCCCGAAGGGCATAGCCCACACCACCCTCTCAAGGTGGCGGCACGGGTTCGAATCCCGTTGGGGCTGCTCTGCAAATTGCTTGACGATTAGCGTTGGGTTGTGCATTCACCATCACGCGCCAGATTGACGGGAACTATTTGCAAACTTGGAATAGTTGTCGGCATGGCGACGTCGGCGGTTTGTCCAGCGACTGCAATAGCCCAAGGCGTGCCGGTCGACACCATCATGACCACGGTGCCGCAAGTGTCAACCACAGTTGTCAAGCCGAAACCCAAAGTCTTGAAGGGAAAAGATGTCAAGGTTGTCTACAAAGTAAAAACAAAAGATCCGGTCGTGTTCATCACAATTGATGACGGAAGCACTGTCACTGAGTCGTTAGCAAAGTATCTGGATCGTAATAAAGTCCCAGTAACGACTTTTGCGGTGTCGGTGACGCTCTGGAGACACCGCGAGTGGTTTCGTGCCCGTAAGAATATGACATTTGAAAACCACACCTGGAATCATGCTCACATGACGCTGATCTCGGAGGCTCAACGAAAACACGAAGTATGCGGGGCGTCTCAAGTAGCAAGAAATGTGGCCAAAGAAAGTCCGATGTATTTTCGGCCACCAGGCGGTTCTTTCAACAAAAAAGTTATTGACACGGTTGCTAAATGTGGAATGAAGTATTTGGTTATGTGGAACGTTGAGGCAGATGGCGGAGTTGTTCGCATGTCTGGCAGGGCAAAACTAGAGCCTGGAGACATTATTTTAATGCACTATGTTCCGAGTCTAGAGAAATCTCTTGTGCACCTGATGAATGAAATAAAAAGAGCAGGACTTAGGCCAGCGTTGTTGAGGGACTATCTTTTGTGATTTCTGGTCGATTGACGACACTCTCGATATCTCGAATGTCGCGAACGAGCAATGAGCCAAACGAAGCAAGCAACACAATTGATCCAGCGATAAACAACGCATCCCGTGCGCCAATCCATTGGGCGAGTGGACCTGCGACAAGGAGACCGATTGGTGCAAACAACATTGAGCCAAAAGCATCATAGGAACTCACACGAGAGAGGGCTTCTTGGGGTATCTGGGTCTGAAATGTGGTCATCCATAATACAAAAAAGAGATCAAACGATATTCCGGCACCAACGGCGACAATTGCAATGATCCACAGTGGCAATGGAATCGCAACGGCGAGCACAAAGAGACCAACGACAGGCATTGACATCATTGCCACCCGCAAGGGGAATTTTGGCCTGAATTTGAGTGAAACAAGGACACCAGAAATACTCCCAAGCCCAAAGGCAAAGAGCATAAGTCCCATGTCTTTGGCGCCTCCGAGTTGTTCTTTCATCTGGACGGGCGCAAGTACACCGATGAATCCTTCAAAACACATATTGATGAACGCAAAAGAGATAACGAGCGTGACCAGCCAGCGTCGGGATGAAAACTCTTTCCAACCTTCTTTGAGTTGAGCCAACATTGACTCGCGGTGTTCATCCGTTGCCGATGATGTTGCAGCATTTTTGAGTTGCAGGACCAGTAATCCTGCAATCATGAATGACGCGGCATCCAAAAGAATCGCCCAACCAGCTCCAAAAATGCTGACGATGGCACCACCGATGCTCGCACCAATAGTGAATCCCAAATTGGCGCTGAGCCCTTGAATCGATAAAGCGGGCGAAATTAGTTCGGGTGGAACAATTTCGGGAAGTAACCCAGCAAATGCTGGCCACCACAATGCATTGAGAATCCCGATGATGACTGCGATCACACATAAAAGTGGCACGGTGGCATGACCTGATAAAAACAAAATTGCTGACACACCTACTGCGATACTGCCGATGATGTCCGTTGTGCCCACGACTTGGGCGCGGCCGAATCTGTCGGCGACAACCCCTCCGATCAACAAAAACACCACGATCGGTACCATCTGGGCTGTCGTGACAAGACTCAACGATGCAGGAGTTGAACCAGGTAGCCCTAAAACGCCAAAGGCAAGCGCCACAGGGGACATGCCATTGCCGATATTGGAAATGGCTCGTGCCGTGAGCAGGAAGCGGTATCGCTTAATTTTCCAGAGCGTGGGTAAGTCACGGAACATAGTTGTCCACCATAGGCTGATTTGATGGACTTGACGATCTTGTTATTTGGGGCTGTTGCCGTGATCGCCGTGTTTTTTATTGCCGCCGGAACAATAGGCAGAGAAGCGCATCGACTTGATGCATTTTCGCCGCGGGTGGTTTATGAATTAGCGACAGCTATGGACTTCGTGGCAGAGCATCTTCCTGAGTCAACTCAAGCACGACTAACTCAAGACGAATTGCGCAAACTACTTGTTGCGCACTTGTCGTGGTTGCGTGCTCGAGGTTTGCAGCCAGATCGCATAATGGAACTCCGACAAGAGATTACCGATCTCGTGGTGGTTGATGAAACTACTGCGGCAGCATTTTTATTGGGTGAGGCAGAAAAACTAGGTGTTGCGATTCTTGACGATGTTGACGTGGTGCAAGTTGTCGACGCCCATCTGGCTTATTTTGCAGCAATCGGTGCTGTTGGTCCACAGACATCTCTGTAACGAGATTGCGATGATCAGATCATCATGTTCAGTTGGCTCACCACGCGATATCCAATATCTGAGTCACCTTTGATGCTCCATTTACTTTTGCTTTCATCAGCGTTGACACGACCTGTAGCGAGCTGAAAAAAAGTTGCACTCTCAAGAGTGATGGTACTGAGTGCGTCTGTCGCTGCACCCTCAGTTACAGCGCCACGGCCATTGGTAATTGTGCATGCAAATGAATAATGCATTGCGCCAGTGATATTGAAGGCAACTGTTGCGCCTTCTGGCGTGGCAGCGCGCTTGCCGACAACAATGGGGATAGTGCGAATAAGTCGGCTCAAGGTGTGTTTAGCGCAGTCACCTGATTCGTTACCAAGTATTCCGCTAGATCTGCGCATTTCCTGTTCGTGCAACCAACAATCCAAGATGCGAATATGTAAAAAGTCAGCAACTGTTCCGGGGCCTGTTGGGGTCATTGTTTCGACTGAGAAGTACGCCTCATCTGCATTGCGCAAAGTCTGAAGTCGAAGAGCCGTGATTTCGTTCCATTCAGCCAGCACTTGGGCCCCCGATGACGATCTGCGTTCATCAACATCATTTTCATTGTTTATCCCCATTGGGTTTTTAACATGAGCTGCCGCCGCTGCCACGTGAGTTGTAGCCGGGAGTCGTTGCATCATGCGCTCACCGCCGACAAGATGCGAAAGCGTGTCTTGGACGGTCCAGCCAGGCAGTTCGGAAGGCGATTTCCACTGTGCTTCAGTGAGTTGTGTGCCTAACTTACTAGTTGATGTCCACGTATTTTCTAATAAATCAATCAGATCATTTGGAATCACGGAGGTGCTTTCTGCTCAAGTCGGTGCTCTAGGGAGCAGGGTTAACTATTGTGGGCCATTGACGCGCCTCGAGATATGGCTTGAACGACTCACCAATTATTTGGAGGTCATTGTTTGTCTTTGGAGTTTTGATTTCAAATAATCCTGGGAAACGACTGTAGGCGAGTGTCATTTCCCACAATTCAAGTGCCCTGTTGGCAGGCGGAACAGGCACAACAACTGGACCAAAGACCGCTCGTGCGCCCGGGATGATAATGATCGGAACACCAAACCCCGCATGAATACTGACTGCATCATCATGATCACGACGAACATCGTCATGTGTGGTGGGATCAGCAAGTGCGTCGTCCCATGCGTTGGTCGGAAGATCGGCCTCGGACAAAAGTTGCATGGCAACAGTTCGATCGTACGGGCGACGTCCTTCGATATGCAGGGCTTTTCCACAGACGTCGTAGTGGCGGTCGCACCAGTCCATGCTTTGACGGCGCAACCATGCCGAAACGCGCATCTGTGACCAGCCGTAAGCAATATCACGCTCCCATGGATGTTTGGAGTTGCTTGTTCGATTCATTTCTTCGAGACTAAAAAATCGCCAGTTGATAGAGAATCCAAGTTGTTTGCGGACCTCGCGAATCCAGAGTGATGTCTGATATGCATATGGACAAATTGGGTCAAAGAAAAACTCGATTTCGGTGGGCTGTTCGGTCGCCACGGACAACTTCTCTTTCAATGCCATTGCAAATACCGTAGATGAGGAACGACTCTGTTCCGATAGTCGGGCTATCGTGATAGCCATGGAAAGACCGGGAAGATTTGAGCACTCGCGATTCTTGGGCGATAAGCGAACTCAGTTGGTGTACGACCTTGATGAATGGACGGATGCCGATGTAATCGCCAACATTGTTGATGCTGGCGTAGGTCTGTGTTTTGGGCCCGACACTTTGGCAGAAGCCCGCAACCGTGGTTACAAAAAAGCAACTCACGGTAGGACACCTCGCCATCGCAAGCCTCATGCTTAGGGGTCTGCTGGGGCAGACGGGCTAAATCAATGGCAGAGATGAATGGATTATTTAAGTCGGGTGATTTGACGCTTCGTCGGTATTTGGTGCGTCCACCTGGGAAACCTCTCAATCCTCCAGCCGTAATTTTGTGTCATGGGTTTCCCATCGGTCCACTTGATGCCCGTCAGGCAGGCATTACGTTTCCCCAACTAATCGACAGAATTGCCAACGATATGGGATGGGCGGCGATGACATTTACTTTTCGCGGATGTGGCGATAGCGAGGGTGATTTTTCACTACAAGGATGGATCGACGATCTACGGTCTGCAATTGATCACATCGTGGAAGAGGTCGCTCCATTTGGTGTTTGGCTAATTGGCACGAACACGGGAGGTTCGCTGGCATTGTGTGCTGCTGCTGATGATCCGCGCGTGCGTGGATGCGTCTTAATGGGCCCGCGTGCCGACTTTGACGATTGGGCGGATCAGCCGAGACGTTTCCTGGAACATGCCAAAGAGATGGGTGCAATTCGCCATCCATCATTTCCGCAGGCGTTTGACGAATGGTCTCGAGAGTTAAGACGTTTCCGTCCCATTGATGCAGCAAGTCGTTTTGCGCCCCGTCCTTTGCTTGTGTTGCATGGTGCCGATGACGAGAGTGTGCCGATTGCCGACTCTCGCTCGTTGGCAGAGTCACATGGCAGCGCAGAGCTACGCGTGATTACTGGTGCCGGACATCGACTGCGCCATGACCCACGGGCGATTGCAGTGCTGATGGGCTGGCTTGACCGCCAACATGTCACTTCTTAGTTGGTGTTGTGCCCGTTGGGATGTGTGGCATGCCATGCGTATGCAGAAGAAATAATGTCATCTAGGGAGCGAGAAGCCGTGAAGCCTAATTTTTCAGCCGCCAAAATTGTTGCGGCATAGCACTCAGACGGGTCACCAGTTCGTCGTGGCTTGAATACATGGGGAACAGGCTTTCCGACGATGCGTTCCGTGGCATGGAGGATTTCAAGCACGGAAGTTCCATGACCAGTGCCGACATTACAGATGAGTGTCTGCCCGCCGTTTGATAAATAGTCGAGTGCCGCAACATGTGAGGTGGCGAGATCTTCCACGTGAATATAGTCGCGCACACCTGTTCCGTCTGGTGTGGAGTAATCATTACCAAAGACACTTAGCGCAGCAGACTCACCCAAAATTGCTTTCATAACATGAGGCATTAGATTTTGGGAGAAGCGCCAGTCTTCTCCGAGTGTTGAATCGTCGCTTGCCCCTGCTGCATTGAAATAGCGCAGGCTTACGCTACGCAATCCTTTAGTTTGACCATACCAATGCAACAAATGCTCGATCATAAGTTTGGTTTGGGCATATACGCTTTCGCACCGAACCGCCGAGGACTCAACGACAGGGACAGACTCAGGTGTGCCGTAGATTGCAGCAGTTGAAGAAAATACAAAACGTGTGATTCCGCATGCACTAATCGTGTCAATCAGCTTTTGTGAACCAGTGACATTATTGTCGAAATACTTGCCGGGGTTTTCCATTGATTCACCGACTGCTTTGTATGCGGCGAAATGAACCACCTCATCTACATCGTGGTCTCGACAGACTTTGGAGACGAGCGCCGTATCGGCGATATTGCCAACCACAAGTGGAGTGTCTTGGACTGCTGCGGCATGACCATTTTCAAGTGAGTCAAGCACCACTACAGAACGCCCTGTTGAGCGCAAAAGGCGGGTAGTGATCGAGCCGATATAGCCAGCACCACCGGTAACAAGAGTTGTCATACGACTCAAACGCTAGCGCAGAGGCTTGTCTTGCTTATCTCGCCCCGCTGCTTTTTGCGCTTTTTTTGTGGCTCGCACCTTGAGCAGGGTTTCAGGAGAGGTGATGTCAGCGACCGTGCGGAACTTGTTATCACCGAATTCTCCAGCGGCAGTTTTCCAACCGATCAATTTGATGTCCATTCGCTTGGCGATAAGTGCAACAAATATTTGTGACTTTTCTTCTCCGAAGCCCGGTAGTGCACGTAGTCGAATCATGAGTTCTTGGGCAGTAGTGATGTCTGCCCACATGTTTTCCGCTTTTCCTTTGTAGTCCCGCGTCAGCACCTTGCAGACGTCATGAATGCGTTTGGCCATTGAAGCAGGGAAACGGTGGATTGCTGGTTTTTGCAAGCAAACAGCTAATAAATCATCAGCATCCATCTCGGCAATTTTTTTGATATTGAAGTGTCCGAGTCGAGTCTTCAATGTCAATGGGCCGGCAAATGCCCACTCCATGGGGATCTGTTGATCGAGCAATAATCCGATCAGCAACGCCGAGTAATTGGTGTTGAGCAAGGCATCAGCCTTGTCGTTGCCAGTGATGAATAAAGATCCAGAGATTGAAGAAGAAGCCATGTGTTAATCGAGTACAAGTCCGTGTGCTGCGTCGGGGTCGATGCCGCTGTTGTTGATTGCTTTGGCCACAATATCTGGGGTCACTCCGTGGGTGCCAATAAGAGCTCCCAAAGTGGCCACCACAATGTGGGCACTATCAATTTCGAAGTATCGGCGCAGGGTATCTCTGGTGTCACTGCGACCAACGCCGTCTGTGCCAAGCGAAATAAAAGGTCGATCAATGTGATTTGCGATCTGCTCGGGAACAATACGCATGAAATCAGAGACCCCAATTACAGGGCTATCTGATTTACCCAGCAGTTGCGCAACCAGAGAGATCTGACCCGCTTCTGTTGGGTGTAGTCGATTCCAGCGTTCGGTTTGCATCGCGTCTTGGCGCAGTGCCTTATAGGAAGTCGCCGACCAAAGGTCGACCGAGATGCCATAGGTGTCAAACAGCACCGACGCTGCGTCACGAGCAGCAAGATTGGCAGAGCCGGAAAACAAAAGCGACGCATGAACATTGGTGGTGGGGCTGGGTGCCCACCTGTAAAGCCCGCGCGTGATGTCGGCATCAGTAATGTTTGCTGGACGAGCAGGCATCGGTTGATTTTCGTTATACAGCGCGATGTAATAAAAAATATCTTCCGGCATATCGCCGTACATTCGCTCCAATCCGGTTTTTACGACGGCAGCAACTTCGTAGGCAAATGCAGGGTCATATGCCTGACACGCTGGAACAGTAGAGGCCAACAACAAACTGTGCCCGTCTTGATGTTGTAGGCCTTCGCCTTGCAGAGTGGTTCGTCCTGCAGTGGCTCCCAGTAAAAAGCCACGCGTGCGCGCATCTGCTGCCTGCCAAATAAGGTCACCGACACGCTGGAAACCAAACATTGAATAAAAGATGTAGAACGGAACCATCGGCATTCCGCGCGTTGCATAGGAAGTGCCAGCAGCAATAAAACTTGACATCGCACCAGCTTCGGTGATGCCTTCTTCAAGGATTTGTCCCTTTGTTGACTCTGCGTATGACAACAACAAGGCATGATCAACTGGCTCATATTTTTGTCCTTGAGATGCGTAGATCTTTAGTTCGCGGAAGAGCGAGTCCATGCCAAATGTTCGTGCTTCATCTGGAACGATTGGTACGACGCGTTGACCAATATTTTCATCACGCGCTAGATTGCGCAAAAGACGCGTGAACCCCATGGTCGTGCTGACGGCCTGCCCGTCAGAGCCGGCATCAAATTCTTCAAAGGCATTGTTGAACGGAAGTAAGATCGGTCGACGAGTGCGCACGACACGTCGTGGAAGTGAACCACCGAGTGCCAAGCGGCGCTCCATCATGTATTGGTATTCAACCGAATCTGTGGCAGGGCGAAAATACGGAGGATCTTGGGCCTCGAGTGCTGCATCAGGAATTTCTTCTTCAAGGTGTAGTCGGGTGCGCATCGCGCGCAACTGCTCGAGGTTCATTTTTTTGATTTGGTGAGTGGCGTTTCGCCCCTCAATGTCTGGTCCAAGGGTCCAGCCTTTGATTGTTTTGCACAAAATAACCGTCGGTCTTCCAGAACCCAAATTTTCTGTTGCGGTGCGGTAGGCCGCATACAACTTGCGATAGTCGTGACCGCCGCGCGGCAACGAAACCAGTTCGTCGTCAGTGAGGTGAGACACCATCTGTCGCAAGCGCGAATCAGGTCCAAAGAAATGTTCTCGAATATAAGATCCACCTTCGACTGAATACCTCTGGAACTCACCGTCCACTGTTGAGTTCATCTGATTCAATAAAACTCCGTCCATATCTTTTGCCAAAAGGTCATCCCATTTAGAACCCCAGATAACTTTGATGACGTTCCAGCCAGCACCTCTGAACACTGCTTCGAGTTCTTGAATGATTTTTCCGTTGCCGCGCACAGGTCCGTCCAGGCGTTGCAGATTGCAGTTGACGACAAAAATCAGGTTGTCAAGGTGTTCGCGGGCGGCTAGAGATATGGCCCCGAGTGTTTCTGGTTCGTCAGTCTCACCATCACCAATAAAGGCCCACACTCGACTTTGTGAGGTGTCGTCAATTTCTCGGTTATGAAGGTATCGATTGAAACGCGCCTGATATAGCGCCGTGATCGGACCGAGGCCCATTGAAACTGTTGGAAACTCCCAAAAATCAGACATCAACCGCGGATGCGGATAACTGCTCAGTCCTTTCCCATCGCGACCAATCTCCCGACGAAAATGATCCAGATCGTCCTCTGTTAAGCGACCCTCAAGAAATGCACGGGCATAGACGCCTGGTGCTGCGTGCCCCTGAAAATAGACATGGTCGCCGGCATTGCCGTCATCTTTGCCCCGAAAAAAGTGATTGAAGCCGATTTCATACAAACTTGCCGAACTCGCAAATGTCGAAAGGTGTCCGCCAATCCCTTCGGCAATGTGATTGGCCCTTGACACCATCGCTGCCGCGTTCCAGCGGATGTAGGCCCGAATTCGTCGTTCTATATGTTCATCGCCAGGAAACCACGGCTCGTTCTCACGAGGAATGGTATTGACATACGGTGTACTCACCGTTGCCGGGAAACTCACCTGCGATTGTTGGGCACGCTCCAATAAACGCGACAGTAAGTATCTTGCGCGGTTTTTCCCGCTGGCGTCTACCACGGCATCAAGCGAGTCAAGCCACTCCTGTGTTTCGCCTGGATCAGTATCGGGGAGCTGATGCATTGAACCGTCAAATATCACACTTTCATTGTTACACGATTTGGGGTGAAGCCGACCGCTGCGCGACGGCAAAGACACGACTGAGGTGTGTTGATGGGGAATACTTTTGGCGTGGTTCAACGAGATATTGCCAACGAAAATATTGATGTGGTGGTGGTGTACACCGATGGAGCATGTTCTGGCAATCCTGGACCTGGGGGTTGGGCGTGGGCAGTATCGCCAGAAGGCGAACCGAGCGCCTCGGGTGGTGAGGCACATACCACCAATCAACGCATGGAAGTTTTGGCCGCGTACTCTGCCGTTCGCCACTTTGCTGCTAATGACTGCATTATTCGCATCGTCTCAGATAGCACCTATGTCGTTAAATGTTTCAATGACAAATGGTGGGAGGGTTGGATTCGGCGCGGTTGGAAGAATTCACAGCGCGAACCAGTGGCCAATCAAGACATTTGGAAACCTTTCATTGAACTTGTAACGACCCGCGGCCGTGTTGAGTTCGTTTGGGTCAAAGGACACAGCGGAGACCCGATGAATGACTTGGTAGATCTTTTGGCAGTAGGTGCAATCGGGTCCGTTTAGGCAATCAACGCCCTGACTGCGTAGCCTATGAGACATGGACATTTCAGGAGTTAGCGCAATTGTTACAGGTGGAGCCTCAGGAATTGGGGCGGCAACGGTCAGGGCACTCGCTGCTTTGGGGGCCAAGGTAGTTATTGCCGATCTTGAACGGCAAGCAGAATCGGGTAACGCCCTGGCAAAAGAAACAGGCGGAGCTTTTTGCGCCGTTGATGTCACTAAGACGCAAGATTTGATCAGTGCTGTTGAGATGGCCAAATCAATGGGCCCACTGCGCGTGTTGGTGAACTCTGCCGGCATTGGTTGGGCACAGCGCACTGTCGGCCGCGACGGACAATACGAGTCTGCAGCCAACATTGATGCCTTTCGCAAAGTCATTGAAATCAACTTGATCGGAACATTTGACGCGATTCGCATTGCGGCAACCGCAATGAGTCAAACCGAGCCACTTGAATTTGGCGAGCGCGGGGCAATCGTAAATATTGCATCGGTTGCGGCATTTGATGGTCAAATCGGGCAGAGTGCTTATTCAGCATCAAAAGGCGGAGTCGTTGGAATGACATTGCCAGTCGCGCGAGACCTGTCGGCAGTCGGAATTCGCGTCAACACAGTTGCACCCGGTCTTATTGATACGCCAATCTACGGCGAAGGTGAAGGAAGCGAGGCTTTCAAAGCAAACCTGCAGAAGGGTGTTTTGTTCCCCCAACGGCTTGGTGATCCGTCACAGTTGGCGTCAATGGTGGTTGAGTGCATCACCAACAGTTACATGAATGCAGAGACAATTCGTGTAGATGGTGGTATTCGCATGCCGCCCAAATGAGTGCTTTTTAGATAGTTCCTGCGACGCGCCGTGACTATTCCTGAGCACTTATTGCCAGACGAAAACGATTCACGTTTGAGAGTTGGTGCTCGTCCGCTCGTTGTAACCCAGTGGGTGTCAGAAATTGACGAACAGTGGCAACAAAATATTGATTTGAAGAAATGGTTGTTGGCTAATCAGCATGACGAGGTTGTGGGTTGTGTCGCAGATAATGATGTTGCCTGTGAAGAGGCCGCAAGAGGTATTGCAGACTCGCTTGGATTAGTGACTGAGAAAAAATGTCGTGGAATTGATGCGCTTGAGCAGGTGGTGGCCCAGATTGCAGACGATGTTTGTATTCTGACAATTGATTCTGATTCAACCTTGGTGCTTTCAGCGGCCGTCTTGTGCGCGCCAAATAGATGGCTGCTCGCCGACAAGTTGGGCAAACCAATGGATGTTGTTCATGCTCCGGTCGCCCGCTACGACACGGATCTGGCTCGTCCTGTCGATTCTTTTTTGAATCGTCTAGCAGTTGATCGGCCAATGTGGCGTACAAATTGGGGAATTGTCAATGACCCAATGTTTTTTCAACCAAGAATTGCGGCGGTGACGCCAAACATTAATGCGGGAGACCTTTTGATGCGCGTGGAGTACCAGACCCTTCGTCGACTACCCGTGTCTGGTGCGGTGATGTTTACTATTCGTACCTTTCAAGAACAACTCAGCGATCTCGTCACCCGCGTGCCGCGGATGGCATCAGTTTTGACACAATTGATTGATCAACTGCCTGACAACGTGGCGGCGTATAAAAGCATTTCTCCGTATCGTGCGGCACTCATTAAGTGGTGTAGTCAGCATTGATACGTATGTAGCCAGCGGTGAGATCACAGCCCCACACCGTTGATGTGGCGTCTGAGATATTTAGGCTGACATGTATGCGCACGGTGTCTCCACGCATGTAGTTGGAAAGTTGTTCAAGATCTGACGCAGTGACGGTGTTGGGGTAAACCTCTTGACTGCCAAAGCGGATGACCACATTTTCTTGCAAAATATCGGTGTCGTCGCTGCACTTACCGATGGCCATCGCCACTCGACCCCAGTTTGGGTCTGCGCCATGCACTGCAGTCTTGACAAGTGGCGAGTTGACAATTGATTTGGCTACCCGCTTGGCCTGAGCGACGTTGTTGGCGCCATCAACAGTAACTTCAATAAGTTTTTCCGCACCCTCACCGTCACGGGCAATTTGCTGTGTGAGTGAGATGAGTACCTCGTGCAGAGCAGATGCAAATGCCGCATGACCAACAGCCGCGATGATGCCGCTGGACAAAATAATGGCTGTATCACTAGTTGAAGTATCAGTGTCAATAGACAAACAATTAAGCGTCTGATCAACGGTGGTGCGAAGGATTGCATCTAGATCTGCTCCGTCAATGGCGGCATCGGTGAAAATCATGGCGATCAAAGTTGCCATATTCGGTTCAATCATCCCAACGCCTTTGGCAACACCCACGATGCGGGCTGCAGAATCTGCAATAGATGCGCTGGCAACTTTTGGCACAGTGTCGGTTGTCATTATCCCGTGTGCAACGTTGTCGGCATCTGTGGTGTTGTGTCCGTCCATGGCGGCAATGCCTGCACGAATCAGTTCCATCGGCAGTGCCCGACCAATTACGCCAGTGGTCGCAATCAGTACATTGTCGTCAGCAATACCCAATCGTTGGGCGACAAGGTGTGTGATTTCTTTTGAGTCGCTGAGTCCTTGCGACCCCGTAGCGACATTGGCATTTTTTGAAACAACAACAATCGCGTGGGCTTTGTCGCGGCGGGGGCGTGAAACGACAACGCTGGGTCCAGCAAAGCGACTTTGCGTGAAGACCCCTGCCGAAGTTGGGTTGCCGCGTGCAAAGACAACCGTAAAATCGTTGGTGTCGTCCTTGATACCAACATTTGCCACGTAGGCGCTGAATCCCTCCGGGAGTGATGTAGTCACGCATTGTTGTTTAGCACCCGCGGGCAGCCCTGAACGGTTTACGCTGTAAAGATGCGCACTGTTATAAAGAATGGCCATGTGATCAATGCATGGCAGCGCACCGAAGCAGATGTGGTCGTCAGCGATGGTCGAATTGAGGCCGTCATTGAGCGCAATGGTGGACCTGGTATTTCGACGGGTGGTTCTGATTTGGTGGTTGACGCCAAGGATTGTCTAGTAATTCCAGGCGGGGTGGATGCCCATGTACACATGCAACTCAACACTGGGGATACAGAATCGTCGGATACTTTTGCGACAGGTTCAATCGCGGCGGCGTGTGGTGGTACGACCACTATTTTGGATTTTTCGGAACAGCGTGCTGGTGGCAGTGTTCTGGCAAGTTTTGGGCAACGCTTTGCCCAAGCAGAATCACAATGCGTTGTGGACTGGGGTCTTCATCAAGTACTTGGTGGGGTCAATGCCCAGTCGCTAATTGATGCTCGATTGTTGATTGAGCGCGAAGGGGTGTCGTCCATCAAACTTTTTATGGCATATCCAGGACGCCTCTATAGCGATGACGGACAAATGTTGCGAGCCTTGCAGATGTGTTCAGACACCGGGATGATGGCGATGGTGCATGCAGAAAATGGCTTAGCCATCGATGTATTGATCGAGCAGGCGATTACTGCGGGCAATACGGACCCCATTTTTCATTCTCTTACTCGCCCAGCGGCCTTGGAAGCAGAAGCCGTGCACAGAGCCGCCGTGTTGTCAAGAGTCGCTGGCGGTGCACCACTTTATATTGTGCACGTATCCAGTTCGGAAGCATTGGCGGAAGTGCGCAATGCGCGCCGCAATGGAACAAACATTTTTGCTGAAACGTGTCCGCAATATTTGCATTTGTCTCTGGAAAAAACACTTGGAAAAGGTTGGCCCGAAGGTGCAGGTTATATTTGTTCGACGCCACTGCGTTCTGAGCACGAAACCCATCACACCGATTTATGGAACGGGCTCCGAGAAGACGAATTAGCAGTGGTCAGCACCGACCATTGTCCATTTTGCTTGCGCGAGCAAAAGCTTATGAATGGACAAACTTTTGAGCGAGTTCCAAACGGCATTGGAGGGGTTGAACATCGGCTAGATCTGATTTATCAGGGTGTGGTGAGTGGTGAGATAAGTCTTGAGCGTTGGGTAGAGGTGTGTGCTACCGCACCGTCACGATTGTTTGGTCTCGATACCAAGGGAGTTATCGGTGTTGGCTTTGACGCAGACATTGTGGTGTACGACCCAGCAGCAAGTACCACGATAAGTGCAGCGACGCATCACATGAATCTTGATTACTCGGCCTATGAAGGTTTTGCGCTGCAGGGGGGAGTGCGAACCGTAATGTCGCGGGGTGATGTGATCGTTGATCGTGGCGTTGTGACTGCCCGTGCTGGGCGGGGCAAGTATCTGCGGCGACAGGTTCCTGCATTGCTGCGCTAAGTCAGGCTATTGAAATTTTGCACAAGTTTTTCAAGTGTCTTTTCGATGCTCACACCATTTTTTTGGGGAGACTTCATCAGGCGCAGTATCAATGGCGAGCGAGAATTGTTCCAGTCAAATTGTTCGGTGACTTCTGTTGCGCCATCCACGGGGGTCAGGATGTAGCGCCAAATGTGTCCGCCAATGTGGCGCCATGCGATTTGTTTTCCTTCTTCAAACTCCACGACCGTGTTTGTTATTTTGTATGAGACGCCCATGTGCATTTTCATTCCAAACGTGGAGTTCAGACTGAGGCGTTCTGGTCCGCCAACTTGGGCTGACTTGATGGTGCCGCTGCCGTCGATTTCGCCATGTCTTCGGGGATCAGCCAAGAGATCAAAAATTGGTCCGGGAGCAGAGGAGACCAGGCGGCTAAACGACACTATTTTTGCTTGATCTGATTTTTTCATTAGCTAAGTCTTACCGATTGGGTGACTGCTTGGGCACATCTGCGACCAGAAAACATCGCCCCCTCGATTGACCCAGTGTCACGATGGTCGCCACAAACAAATAGCCCGTCACCAAGCGAGACCGACTTTTTGTGATCAAAGGGCGGTTCTTGTCCAGGTTGACCGTGAGGGATCCGATAGGTGCGCAAGTGTTTCCATGAATCAACTTGGGATCCCCACCAACGGCGCAACTGCACCCGCGCGATGTGTTCTAGATCGCCATCACAAATTCCCGGCATTGCGGCGGCGATTAAGTGTTGGCCAACGGGTGCATACGTGCGAGCGGTATTAGACATCACAGCCAAATTGAGTACGGGGCCTTGACCTTCACCATCGAGAACGATGTAGGAACCGTTCACAGGCGCTGATTCTGCGGCAAAGTACACACAGCCAGCCGCTCGCGATATGACAGGTGGCAAATTCAATAATTGTGATGCTGCAGGCCCTTCAGTTGCCACAATGATTGCGTGGGACGCAATGCGGTGACCGCCAGCAAGAGTCACTTGATGTGGTTGAACAGAAGTGACCATAGTGTTCAAGTGAATAGGGGTGCGTGAAATTCGTGATGCAAGTTGATCTGAGATCGCACCCATGCCTGCTGATGGAACGCCAACATTGCCCTTGGCAAGCGTGCGAAAGATGATGTCAAACATGCGCCTTGACGTACCCAACGTTGGATCAAGTTGAATTCCACCTACCAGGGGTCTAAAAAATCGATCAATAATTTGGGAAGAAAATCCTTGGGCGCAAAGCGCTGACGCGGTAGGCAAATCATCACCTCGCAACAAGGCGCGTGGATTTGCCCGAAGGAGTCTGCTGCGCATCAGAGCCACGCGAACTTTGTCTCCGAGTGTCCCGATTGGGGCGAGTGCGGTTGAAGGAAGAGTTTTGGGCCGACGTACGGGGTCACCAACGACGGTACCTTTGCCGTCCCTCCAGACGATTGCCCCTGGCTCAAAGAGTTGTAGATCAAGTGCGGCAAGATCGAGATGTCGTGGTAGTTCTGGATACGCAGTAAGCAACACTTGGAATCCGCGATCCAGTAAGAAGCCATCAACATGATCGGTACGCACTCGACCACCGACTCCATCACTTGCTTCAAGGACAACAGTGTTGAGATTCTGCTCTTCAAGAACTTTGGCGGCAACTAAACCAGCAAGGCCAGCACCAATGACGACAACATCAACTGCGTCCGGCAGTGCGATGCCCGTGCTCATTTATTCAGTAGTGCTCGCAAGGCAACCTCAAGTGTGGGGTGCACAAACTCGTAGCCGTCGGCTTGCAGAGCTTGGGGAACGACGCGTTGCCCGGTAAACAACAATGCATCTGCCAACTCTCTGCCGAGCAACGCCCTTGGTCCAAAAGGTGGAATCGGCAAGACAGCTGGACGGCCAACAACTGACCCGAGAACTCTGGTGAATTCTGAGTTGGTGACGGGTTCTGGCGCAGTGAGATTTATTGGTCCACTGACAGAGGAATTCAAGAGATGAATAATGGCTCCAACTTCGTCAGCGATTGAGATCCAACTTTGCCATTGACGACCGCTACCGAATTTTCCACCCAAACCCAACCTGAATAGGGGCAGTTGTTTTTTTAGTGCACCACCATGTGGAGACAAGACGATACCTGTTCTCAAAAAGACGGTACGGATCCCGGCTTGCTGGGCCGGTGACGCTGCGTCTTCCCATGCTGTGCAGACATCCGCCAAAAACCCGCGCGAAGTCGTGCTCGATTCGGTTAGTTCTTCGTCATCCCGCGGACCATAGATTCCGATCGCAGAAGAAGATAAAAATACGGATGGGGGAGCACCCATGGCAGCGAGAGTTGTCGCCAAGAGTGAAGTACCAAGAGTGCGACTTTGAAGAATCTCTTTTTTATAGTCTTCAGTCCAGCGCTTGTCACCAATTCCGGCTCCGGCGAGGTGAACTACGGCGTCAATGCCGTTCAACGCTTCCGAGTCAATTGTTGCTTCCCGCGGATTCCATGACACGGTGTTGGGTGCAGTTGATTTAGAGCGTACGGCTCTGACAACAATGTGACCTTGTTTTGTGAGTTGATCACAAAGTGCAGAGCCGATTAATCCTGTAGAGCCGGTGACGAGAACTTTCATATGTTTAGATTACGGCGGTATCGATGTAGTGGCTAATCTGAGGCGCTTTAATGTCGAAACTGCCTAGATTTCCACACGTGTGCCGACTTCGATGACCCGATCAATAGGCAAACTGAAGAATCTGCTGGCACTGTCCGCACCACGATTGAGCCAAACAAAAAGATGTTCTTGTAATGGGTTCATGCCGGGCACTTTGCCGGCGATGATCGACTCGTGCCCAAGAAAATAAGTGACATCTTCTGGAGTGAAGTCAAGCCCAAAGTGTTTGATGGTTCCTAGAGCGTTGTTGACATTAGGATCTTCCATGAACCCAAAATTCAACCCAACCTCAAATACGCCCGGAGCAATTTTTTTGATCTCAAATCTTCTTTGGGCGCTTACACGGGGCTCATTGCTGGTTTTTACGGCAACGATGAGGGTCGTGTTGTGCAGAACTTTATTGTGACGCAAGTTGTTTACGAGCGCTGGTGGTGCCTTGCCCAAATCTTTGAATAAGAAGACAGCAGTACCGGCGACGCGTTTGATGTCGTCTTTTTCATCAAGTACTTCTACGATCTCTCTTTCTCCGCGATGAATTCGTTCCGCGACAAGAGCGCGACCGCGACGCCATGTTTGCATTTGAATCGTCAACAGCGCACCGATTGCAAGTGCAAACCATCCTCCGTGTGGAATCTTGATGATGTTGGCCCCTAAGAACCCCATTTCGATAATCAGCAATGGAAAGCACAGCAAAACCGACTTTCCTTTGGACCATCCCCAGCGATCTCTGAGGACGCGGAAAAAGATGAGAGTAGTTATCGCCATTGTCAAGGTGACGGCAATGCCGTAGGCAGCAGCCAAGTTGGATGAGGATCTAAACCCAAGCACTAATCCGATGCACGCAATCATCAAAGCCCAGTTAACAAGTGGCACGTAGATCTGGCCGAAGTGCTCTTGCGATGTATGACGAATCTCAATGCGCGGCAAATAATCCAGTTGTACCGCTTGGGCAGTTAGTGAGAAAACTCCTGAGATAAGCGCTTGTGACGCAATAACGGTGGCAAATGTGGCAAGCAACACGAGTGGTAGAAGTAGTGGGGCAGGAGCCATGCGGAAAAAGACACTTTCAATATCTTCTGGGTGGGTAAGCAAAAAAGCACCTTGACCCCAATAATTTAGAAGAAGGGCAGGCAACACAATTGCGTACCAACCCACCGTGATGGGTCGTCGACCAAAGTGACCCATGTCTGCGTATAGAGCCTCGCCACCTGTGACAACTAAAAAGATAGAGCCGAGTGATAAAAACGCCTTGCCAGATTCATGGGTGAAATATTGAATGGCGTAAAAAGGGTTTACAGATGCGATGATTCCGGGATCTGGGATAATTTTTGAGAGCCCAAGTAGTGCAAGTGTGAAAAACCACAGCATCATCACCGGACCAAAAACTTTTCCGACGGCGCCGGTGCCCCGCTTTTGCACCAGGAAAAGTCCAAGTAAAATTGCAATTGCAATCGGGATAACCCAGGCATCAAATGAGGAAGAAACTTCCCCGAGTCCCTCAACAGCGCTTAAAACTGAAATTGCAGGGGTGATTATTCCGTCCCCATAGAGAAGGGCAGTCCCAAAAACCCCAAGAGCCACAAGAATTCCCGCTCTTTTCGCAGCAGAGATATTTTTTGGAATGACCAGAGACGTAAGTGCCAATATTCCGCCCTCGCCATCGTTGTCTGCGCGCATCACGAACAACAAATATTTGATTGAGATAATAATGACGAGAGACCAAAATGCAAGCGAACAGACGCCGAACACATTGATGCGGTCGACTGTCATTATGTGGGATTCTTCGGTAAATGCCTCCTTGAGCGCATAGAGGGGACTGGTTCCAATATCGCCAAAAACCACACCAATTGCCCCTAGTGCGAGAGCACCAGTTTTTGCTGAAGAATGATTGGCGCGATTTTGACCGTCATTCAAGTCAGATTCGGATTGAATCTTCTTTGCTTCCGCGTCGGCGATCGCTCTCTTGGCAAAGTCGACCGACTCTGGACCTGCAGTGTTGTCGGATCCCACGGTTAGGAGTTGCTACTTTCGTGCAGGCAAGAAATTTGCGATGAATAAAATGTAGACACAATGGTTTTTCTAGGTGTAAGTGACTGCGGCATATCTGGAAAGTTTGTCGAGGCGATGTTGGGCATCAATAAGTCTCACAGTTCCTGACAAAGAACGCATTACGAGGCTCTGGGTGCTGGCACCCTTTGAGTCAAAGCGAACACCTCGCAAAAGTTCACCGTCTGTGACTCCAGTGGCTGCAAAAAAACAATTGTCACCTTTGACTAGGTCATTAGAGGTGAGCACCTTGCTTAGGTCGTACCCAGCAGCGATAGCAGAACTACGCTCACGTTCGTCTCGTGGCCAAAGGCGGCCCTGTATTTCACCACCCATGCACTTTAGTGCTGCTGCGGAAATGACGCCTTCAGGCGTGCCACCGATGCCGATCAAAATATCAACACCGGCATCTGGCCACGCCGTGGCAACTGAGCCAAAAATATCTCCGTCCGTAATTAGTTTTATTCGAGCTCCTGTCTTGCGGACTTCTTCAATCAACTCAAAATGGCGAGGTCGATCCAGAATCATGACCGTTAGGTCACGCACTGATTCTCCTTTGGCTTTTGCGACCCAACGTAAATTCTGCTCGGTACTCGCAGTGATGTCGATGTGCCCAACGGCCTGTGGGCCGACGACAATTTTTTCCATGTACATACATGGACCAGGATCGAACATGGTGTCACGCTCAGACACCGCAATAACCGAAATAGCGTTACCTAGACCAAGAGAAGTAAGCGTTGTTCCATCTATTGGATCCACTGCAACATCTGTGCGTGGCTGGGATCCGTCACCAACATTTTCGCCGTTGAAGAGCATTGGTGCATTGTCTTTTTCGCCTTCACCAATAACTACGATGCCGTCCATGCACACAGTAGAAAGAACCGTACGCATTGCCTCGACCGCTGCTTGGTCGGCACCATTTTTGTCGCCACGCCCAACCCAACGAGATCCTGCAAGTGCGGCAGATTCGGTGACGCGCACAAGTTCCATGGCCAGGTTGCGGTCCGGCTTTTGAGTAGCGCGTTCGTTCATTTCCTCTACCGTAGCAAGACGAGGCCGAACCTTAGGCTCTAGAGTTATCAATGCATGAGCACCCGCAAGCTTATTTTGACTGCTCTTATATGCGGCCTAGCCATCATGTTGGCGGGAGGCATTAAATTGTTCCAGACGGCAAATAATGACAAAGAGATAGAGATTTTGGCCATTGGTCAAGAGGCAGTGCTAGGGGACATGACGGTGTCGGTGAGGTCAATTGAACAGGGTCTCCAAGGAACCATTGTGGCCGTACAGATGATGGGAGTTGATGGTGCTGACATCAATGAAGGCTGGCGCTTGTTGACGGGTGCGACAGTGCTGCAGCCCTCAGAGGCTGGCTCACAAAACAGTGTGCCTTGCGCCACATTGAGTATCGATACGGCGGTGTCGTGTGACATCATTTTTGCGCCCACGACGGGTCGCATCACGGTGGCATATCTGCGTTCCGGGTTACAAAAACAGTGGTCAAGATAATCAACAATGCTTGGCGAACATCCATCCCGCTACCGTATGAACTACGGATCGCAATCAAAGTTATTCGTTTAAAAGAGTGAAGGAGTGCCCGTGGCCGATCAATTCGACCTGGTGATCATTGGTGGTGGACCAGGAGGTTATGCGGCAGCGTTCTATGCCGCGTCAGCCGGAATGACCGTTGCACTTGTTGAAAAAGACACGATTGGTGGCACCTGTCTAAACCGTGGATGCATTCCTGCGAAGGCATTTTTGGAAACTGCTGCGATGCGGAGGCATGTAGAGCATGCCAAAGATTTTGGAATTGATGCAACAGTGGGTGGTACGGACTTTGTAATTTCTCAAGCACGCAAACAAAAAATTGTTAATGGCCTCATAAAAGGTTTGACTGGTTTGACGAAAAACAAAAAAGTTGCATACCACTTGGGTGTTGGCTCTCTCGGAGCGGACAAGACCGTCACGGTGAATGCGCCAGACGGCACGATCACAAAACTGCAGGGCAAAAATGTGGTGCTTGCGTCTGGAAGTGTGCCGCGAAGTATTCCTGGTTTTGAAATTGGCGGGCCAATCATGACATCAGACGAAGTACTGATGCTCGACCGTATCCCGGCCCGCATTGCCGTTATCGGTGGTGGTGCAATCGGATGTGAATTCGCTTCAACGTTTATCGATCTCGGCGCTCAAGTCACTATTTTAGAGGGTTTACCTAAAATCCTTCCAGGACTTGATGCTGATGTCGCCGCTGTGGTGGTGCGGAGTTTTCAGAAAAAGAAGATTGATATACGAACAGGTGTAGTCGTGAAAGGGCATACACCAAACGCAAGTGGCGGCACTGTCGTTGCCTTCGGCGATGGAGAATCACTTGAAGTGGATGCCGTAGTTGTGTCAGTGGGTCGGCGCCCCTTTGCAGACGAGCTTGGTCTTGGAGCGACACAAGTAAAAGTTTCTGACAGGGGATTCATAGAAGTGGACGAATACTGCGCAACTTCTGTTAATGGCGTGTATGCGATTGGTGATCTGATCAATACTCCACAACTCGCACATGTCGCCTATGCCGAAGCAATCTTGGTCGTAAAACACATGCTTGGTGAAACAGCAATTCCAGTTGATTACGACCGTGTGCCGTGGGCGATTTATTGCCATCCAGAAGTTGCTTGGGCTGGTCCAGGGGAAGAGGCTGCAGTCGCGGCTGGTTACGATGTTTTGGTTGCCAAACATCAGTTCAGGGCAAACAGTAGGGCGCAGATTTTGGGCGAGCTTGATGGTCTCGTCAAGATAATTGCCAAAAAAAACCCTGATGGCTCTGCAGGTCAAGTACTGGGTGTCCATATGGTTGGTCCTTGGGTTACGGAACAGTTAGCCGCCGGTTATTTGGCTGTCAATTGGGAAGCATCAGTGGAAGAAATTGCACACTTCCTCCAGCCTCACCCAAGTCTTTCGGAACTTTTCGGTGAGACTGTAATGTCACTTACTGGTCGCGGAATCAACGTCTAGGAGTTTTGCATCATGGCTGACATCACGCTTCCTCAATTAGGTGAAACAGTCACCGAGGGAACCATCACGAAATGGTTCAAAAAAGTTGGTGATGTTGTTGCTCTGGACGAACCATTGTTTGAAGTGTCAACAGAAAAAGTAGATACTGAGGTTCCGTCGCCAATTGCCGGAACATTATTGGAGATTCGCGTCAATGAAGGTGACACGGTGCCGGTGGGAACCGTGATCGGGGTGGTGGGTGTGTCTGGGGCAGCACCAGCACCAGCACCAGTTATTGCAGCACCAGCACCAGCAGTTGCAAGAGGTGTGTTGCTCTCACCTGTTGTGCGCCGACTCGTTGTTGACAACAAAATAGATGTTTCTCAAATTGCTGGAACCGGACCTGGTGGGCGTATCACTCGCGATGATGTTGTCGCCGTAATTGAAAAAGGTGTACCAGTTGCTCCTGAAGCCGTAATCACAACCCCAGTCACTACTCCAGTCACAACCCAGCCAGTAGCGGTAAGTGCATTGCCTGAGCCGCCTGCTCAAGCACGCACTGTCGCTGCACCTCGCGTCGTGAGCGGCGAACGTGACGAAGTGATTGCCCTTTCGAAAATTCGTCAACTCACCGGTGCTCACATGTTGATGAGCAAAAATACGAGTCCACATGCGCTAAGCGTTGTTGAAGTTGATTTCAGCAATGTTGATTCTGTCCGCTTGGCTCTCAAGGATGACTTCAGGGAAGCCGAAGGTTTTGCCTTGACCTACTTGCCATTTATTTCGCGAGCGGTGATTGATGCGCTAGTTGAGTTTCCGCATCTCAATGCCTCGGTTGCTGGTGAGACACTGATTGTTCGTGGTCATATAGATCTTGGTGTGGCAGTTGATCTGAACTATCAGGGGCTGATTGTCCCCGTCGTTCGCAATGCAGAAACAAAACGATTACGAGCGATTGCACGCGAAATATATGACCTCGCTCGTCGGGCCCATACTCGCAAACTGTCACCCGATGAAATCCAAGGTGGAACTTTTACCATCACCAATAACGGCTCGGCTGGTTCGGTACTGACGATGGCGATCATAAGTCAACCCCAAGTAGCCATTCTGTCGACGGATGCAGTCGTCAAAAGACCAGTCGTGATTGAAACTGCAGATAGCGGGGAAAGCATCGCAATTCATCCAATCGGTAATTTGGCTCTGACATGGGATCATCGGGCCTTTGACGGCGCCTACGCTGCACGATTCTTGGTCAAGATCAAACATATTTTGGAGACCAGAGATTGGTCAGCAGAGATTTAAGTATGCCATCCCCTGTTTTGCGAGTGCGTTGGCTTGGACGTGTTGCTTATTCTGAAGCTCTTGCATTACAGGAGTCAATATTTCAAAATGGTTCTGACAACCGAATGTTGTTGCTCGAGCATCCGCATGTTTTTACGTATGGTCCCTCGGCGGATTTGGTTAACAATCTCAGGTGTGATCCGGCAGAGGTGGGCGCAGATTTTGTTGCCGTGAATCGTGGTGGTGACATTACGTATCATGGTCCGGGACAACTAGTTGGTTATCCGCTACTTTCCCTGCCACCAAAAGTGGCAGGTGGCGATGGTCCTGCCGATTCAGTCGCTTTTGTGCACTCAGTGGAGCAGATGATTATTGACTCGCTGTGCGAAATTGGTTTGCAAGATGTTGGGACAATGCCCAAGTATCCAGGGGTCTGGGTGAACCCTCAGGGAAGTAATCCGCGGAAGATTTGTGCCATCGGAGTGCGGGTGTCGCGCCGCCGTACGATGCACGGTTTTGCACTCAATGTTTCGACAGATCTTGACTACATGCGGGAGCACATTGTGCCGTGTGGCATCTCTGAGTATCCGGTGACATCACTGCAGGCAGAAGGCGTCGAGATAGCACTAAAAGACGTAGTTGACATTGTGTCGCGACAAGCAGCAAAGTTGTGGGGCGGTGCACAACTTGAACGACAAGATGTCGCATGGAAAGACTCACCTCTGGATCTATCGGCATTTTCGCGTGGCGAAGGTCCTGGTCAGCCAGTGCGCATGATGGGAAGACTTGCCCGCGCAGGTGTCGAGGGAGGCGTTGATATCTCTGCTCGAAAGCCTGACTGGATACGCCCCCGAGTTCAGCATGGTCCAGAAGTTCTTTCATTGAAAAAAACTTTGCGTGACGCGTCACTAGTGACGGTTTGCGAACAAGCAGGATGTCCAAACCTCTCAGAGTGCTGGAGCAGCGGCACAGCAACTTTCATGGTTTTGGGAGAACGTTGCACTCGAGCGTGTGGATTTTGCCTAATTGACACACAAAAGCCACTTGATGCGGATCAACACGAGCCAAAGAGGGTGGCCCAAGCCGTGCGTCAGATGGGATTGTCCTATGCCGTGCTGACGATGGTGGCTCGCGATGATCTTGCTGACGGGGGGATGGATCATGTTGCGCGGTGTGTGCGAGAGATTCGTGCCGTTGATCCAAGGATCAGCGTGGAGACACTTATTTCAGATGTTCGTGGAACAGATGCGCTTCAGATTCTGATCAATGAAAGACCGGATGTCATGAATCACAATGTTGAAACAGTGCCACGGCTACAACGCGCGGTTCGACCTTCTGCTGGCTATGCCCGCAGTTTGTCGGTGCTGGCAAGGTCCAAGCGCGCCGATCTCATCACCAAGTCAGGTCTCATTGTAGGTATGGGAGAAACTGATGATGAGGTTGTGGGTACCCTCGCTGATCTGGCGGCGGTCGGAGTTGACATCGTAACCATTGGTCAATACTTGCGTCCCACGACGAATCATTTGCCCGTTGCACGCTGGGTAGAACCGCGCCTATTTGAGATGTACAAAGAAGTTGGTGAAGCATTTGGTATAGGTCATGTGGAATCCAGTCCGCTGACGCGTAGTAGTTATCACGCCAAAGAGTCAGCACAACACGCCATTGATATGGCCGTACCTGTAAGCATTGGCGTCAAATGATGTCAATTCATAACTCCAGTGTGTTTGAAAATCGTCTAGAGCGAGTCCGGGCGGCGATGTTAAAACAAGGTGTAGACATGTTGCTGCTTTCTGTGGGTCATGACCTGCCGTATCTGACTGGTTATTACGCAATGCCACTCGAGCGACTCACAATGTTGGTCGTTCCAGTTGACAGACCAGCATCAATGGTTATTCCGCGTCTTGAAGCGCCGCGAGTAACCGAAATGCCGTCTGTTTTTTCACTTGTACCTTGGAACGAGACAGATGATCCAGTGGCAATTGTTGCAAAACTCGTGGGTGCTGCCAAAACTATTGCAGTTGGTGATCAAATGTGGGCACGATTTTTGGTTGAGTTGCTGGCCCATTGTCCGCAGGCACAATATCGACGTGCTGTAGATGTCGTTGGTCCGTTGCGCATGGCAAAAGATTCAGCTGAAATAGAAGCCTTACGGCTTGCTGGTGCCGCAGCAGACAGGGTTGCAGTTCAATTGCAGGCCGGCGAGATCGCCCTCATCGGGCGCACAGAGGCACAAGTATCGGCTGATATTTCCGCAAGGTTGATTGAACAAGGGCATGACATCGTTAATTTTGCAATTGTTGCTGCTGGAGAAAACGCAGCGAGCCCACATCATCACGCAGGGTCTCGGGTGATAAAAAATGGTGACATTGTGTTGTGTGACTTTGGCGGCACCATGAATGGCTATTGCAGCGATATGACACGATGTGTTCATCTTGGAGATGTTCCATCAGATATTGCCGAGGCTTATGCGGTATTACAGGAGTCACAAGCAGCCGGAGTTGCCGCGGGTGTCGTTGGCGCGCGATGCGAAAGTATTGATGCAGTCTCGCGACGGGTGATTGATGAGGCTGGTTATGGTGAATTTTTTATTCACCGCACTGGACACGGAATTGGCATGGAAGCGCACGAGGACCCATACATGGTGAGTGGTAACAGGCGTCTTTTAGAGGCGGGGCACGCTTTTAGCGTTGAGCCAGGCATTTATATCCCCGGAAAATGGGGGATGAGACTTGAAGACATCGTGGTGGCAACTTCAGAGGGTCCTGAGTCGATGAATTTTGCCAACCACTCTCTTGTTGTCATTTAATTGGTCCCAGCGTTTTGGTGGGCGGACGAAAACGGCAAGACTAAGAGAATCGAACGGGGGATAAAAATGTTAGATGTAGCGATCACTGGAGCAATGGTGGTGGATGGCACGGGTGCGGAACCTCGTCGTGCAGATGTAGGAATCGTCAACGGTAAAGTTGCCACGATTGGCGAACTAAAAGATTCAAGCAAGCAAGTCATTGATGCGACGGATCTGATTGTGTGCCCAGGCTTTATTGATTTGCATACCCATTACGACGCACAAGCATTTTGGGATACAACGCTGAGTCCTTCACCAATGCACGGCGTCACGACTGTCATTGGTGGCAACTGCGGATTCACGATTGCTCCACTAACACCACAAGATGGTGATTACCTCATGCGAATGTTAGCCCGAGTAGAAGGAATGCCCCTTGAAGCATTGCAGCAAGGGGTTCCTTGGAATTGGCATACGACCGCTGAATATCTCGACGCTCTTGATGGAAAATTACTACCCAATGCCGGATTCCTGGTCGGGCACAGTGCTTTACGACGAGTCGTGATGCACGATGACGCCAACAAGCGTGCTGCTACGGCGGCAGAAATTGAATTAATGGTGGTGTTGTTGCGCGATGGATTGCGTGCCGGTGGCTTGGGATTTTCTTCGACATGGTCTCCGAGCCATAACGATCACACTGGCTCACCAGTTCCATCGCGGCACGGAACGAGGGAAGAACTCATTGCCTTGTGTGCTGAAGTTTCCCAACACGATGGCACAACCCTTGAATTTATTCCAGCAGTGGGAGAGTTTTCTGACGAGGTCTTTGAACTGATGGGTGATATGAGTGCGGTGGCCAATCGCCCTTTGAACTGGAACCTCCTGCAAGTCTTTGCCCAGAACTGGGACCTTGTTCAGCATCAGTTGGCGGGTTTTGATATTGCAGCAGCACGTGGCGGACATGTGTTGGCGCTCACCTTGCCAGATACTTTCCGTGTTCGGCTGAATTTTAAGAGCGGATTTATTCTGGACATCTTGGACGGCTGGGATTCTTTGATGGCATTGCCAGACGAGGCCAAGACTGCAATGTTGCGCGATCCCCAAGGTCGGGCAGAAATGAATCGGCTGGCACAATCCACCACGGGACCAACCCGTGCGATTGCAAATTGGGCTGGGTATTTCTTGTTGCAAACATTTACAGCAAAGTGGAAACCGTACGAAGGTCGTTTGATCGGTGAGATTGCCCGTGAACTGGGAGTGGACGCATGGGACCTCTTGTGTGACATCGTTCTGGATGACAGATTGCTCACCGTGATTGCTAATCAAGACCGTGGGCAAGATGACGAAACATGGCGTCGACGAGTAGAAGTGTGGCGCGACCACAGAGCAGTAGTTGGTGCTAGCGATGCGGGCGCACATCTTGACATGATTGATAGTTATGCCTTTAGTACGACTCTTTTGGCCCGCGCAGTTCGCGAACGAAATCTGATGCCGATTGAAGAAGCGATTTATCATTTGACCGATCGACCTGGTCGGCTGTACGGACTCAAAGGACGCGGGCGTATTCAGCAGGGTTGGGCGGCTGATATTTGTATCCTGGACCCTGCAACGGTCGGGCCCGGTCCAGCGCTGATGAGATTTGATCTGCCCGCTGGTGCAGGTCGCGTGTATGGCGAATCCATTGGCATTGAACACGTGCTTGTAAACGGAGTTCCTTGTGTTCGCAATAATGTGCCCCTCGAAGCCCGTCCTGGGACATTGTTGCGTTCTGGTCGCGACACCGAAACCGTTTCTGTTCGGTGATTCATCTTGACGCCGCAACTGTCTTGTTGCAATGGGCAACAGGAGGACTGCTGTTTCTATGGTTTACAACACATCGTCATGATGTAGGTCGTGGTTATGGGTGGCTATTGCGAGGCAGTTTTTCTGTAATCAGTGCAGGTGCTTGTGCCAGCGGTGTGGTATTTGATTCTTCTCCTGTTCGAGATGCGGCTGCAGCGCTCGTGGCTGTCGCTTCACTGGCGACACTTAGGCGTACAAACATCAGGTGGGATTTGTTGGCGCCTTGCATCGGAGTGGTGGGATTAGTAGCAGCAGGTTTCAATTCTGCGAGTGGTTCCGGTGCAACGGTAGTCTCATTGTTGCGTATTTTTGTTGGTGCTTTATTTTTGGGGGCAGTGACTGACGGAATGCTTTTGGGTCACTGGTATCTGGTGCAGCCAGGATTGCCACGACAGATTTTAAATGAACTAGTTGACGCGGTGTTTTGGATTTTGCCGTTTGAAGCTGTCGTACTACTGCTTCCAACAGGCATGATCAGCGTATTAAATGGCTCGATTGATGACGGATGGAACGGTGTGCTGGGTTGGTTTTGGTTGGCCTGTGCGGTCACGACAGGTGTTTTAGTGCGAGTGACCAAGGCAGCGCTGAGAGAACGCAGTTATTCAGCCGTGATGGCCGCAACGGGGCTAATGTATCTGGCAATTCTGACTGCTTTTGGCACCGATCTCGTGGCACGCGCAGTTCTGGCATAGTGTTTGATCATGGAATTTTTTGAGCGGACAATTTTTAACGACGAGCATGATCAATTCAGAAAGACTTTTCGCAACTGGCTGGATAAAGAAGTTGTTCCAAATCATGACGAATGGGAAAAAGACGGAATTACTCCACGATCGCTTTGGCTGGAGGCGGGGAAACACGGTTTTCTTGGCCTGACGGTTGGTCAAGAATACGGTGGTGGCGCCACTGATGATTATCGCTTTGCGGCGATCATGGCAGAAGAAGTCGGCTACACGGGTGTAATTGGAAGCGCAAACGGATTCACATTGCACAATGACATTGTGTTGCCGTATTACATTTCTTTGGCAAATGAAGATCAAAAAGATCGTTGGTTGCCCGGAATGGTAACTGGTGAACTCATTGGTGCCCTCGCAATTACTGAACCGAACACGGGAAGTGACGTTGCAGGTGTCAAGACACACGCCGTTCGTCATGGAGATACTTGGGTCGTTAATGGTGCAAAGACTTTTATCTCCAATGGAATCAATAGTGATTTGGTCGTCACGGTGTGCCGCACTGATCCCGAAAAAGGGCACAGTGGTTTTTCATTGTTGATTCTCGAGCGTGGCATGAAAGGCTTTGAAAGGGGTCGCAATCTAGACAAATTGGGAATGCATGCACAAGATACAGCCGAACTTTTCTTCACCGATGTTGAGGTGCCAGTGGCAAATATGTTGGGTGAAGAAGGAATGGGATTTACGTACCTCATGCGCAATCTGGCCCAAGAACGACTCGGCATTGCGGTTGGCGCTGTTGCAGTTGCCGATGTTGCATTGCAATGGACGCTTGATTACACCCGTGAACGGAAAGCATTCGGGCAATCCATCTCACAGTTTCAGAACAGTAAATTCTTACTCGCTGAATTGGCAACAGAAGTTCAGATTGCCCAGGTCTATATTGACCACTGTGTGGAGTTGCACTGTGCTCAAAAATTGAGCGCAGAGCAGGCGGCTGCGGCTAAATTCTGGACAACTGAATTGCAAAACAAAGTTGTGGATCGCTGTCTGCAACTACACGGTGGATACGGATACATGCGCGAGTATCCAATTGCTCGGGCGTGGGCCGATAGTCGCATTCAGACCATTTACGGCGGCACAACTGAAATCATGAAAGAGATTGTTGGCCGCAGTTTGACGCGCTAGAGAATCACTCCAGCAGCGCGAAGTGCGATTGAGTCAAGACCGAGTTCGGTCACGATGTCGTCGCTGTGCTGTCCATAAGAGGGTGCCGGCGAAGACACGACAGCGGGAGTCTTAGAGAATCGTGGAGCACTTCTGACCTCACGCACGAGACCAGCGGTGGGGTGTTGGCGTTCAACAAATACATCGTTGTGCACGACTTGTGGTGTGCTGGGGAGATTTTCAAGGCTAACCACAACTGAACCAGGGAGATCGAACTTACGGGCACGTTCAATAAATGTGGCGCACGTAAGTTTGCCGAAGCGTTCGCCAACCATTCCTACGAAAGCGCCGGCATTGAGCGCGCGTGCCTGAGCAGTGGAGAAGCGCTCATCTTCGGCAACTTCTGGGAGTTCAAGTACGGCGCATAACGACCGAAACTCAGCATCGGTTACAACAGACATAGTGCAATATCCGTCTTGAAGTTTTGTGATGCCGTAATTAGACGCAATGGTGGGGGTGCGCATCGCATCGCTGTCAAGAATCGCATCGTTCATTGCCCCATCTGGCCAGATGAATGCGATTGCGGCGTCAAGCATGGCCAAGGTGATGTGTTGTCCGCCGGCACCGCGTTCGCGCGCAAATAGTGCAGCCGTGATGGCTTGGGACGCAGTGAGCGCGGTGACCTTGTCGCAGATGAGCGTGCGGAGCGCACTTGGCTCACCTGTGCGAGGGTCAGTTTGTATTGAGACCAATCCGGATGCTGATTGGATGACGTTGTCATAAACTCGCAAACCGCTATTTGGACCATCTGGTCCAAATCCGCTGATCGATACATAGATGAGGTTTTTGTTGATCGCCGAGAGATCGTTGTAGCCCAACTGCAATCGATCGAGAGCGCCTGGTCGAAAGTTTTGAATGAGCACATCTGCAGTGGCGACAAGTTTGTGCATGATTTCTATGCCCTCGGGCTTTTTTAGATCAACGACGAGAGATCGCTTGCCGCGGTTATTGAGCACAAATATTCCGGTAGTTCCATTTTTGCTCGTGCCGAGATAGCGCATCACGTCGCCTACACCAGGCGATTCAACTTTGATTACGTCAGCACCTTGATCTGCCAACAACATTCCAGACAATGGTCCACTGATCATTACTGACATATCAATAATGCGGATGCCATCAAGTGGGCCTTTGGGTGCGGTCATTGTGGTCCTCCTGGTGCAACAAGCGGCCACGGCCGACGTTGCTCGATGATGCGGGCTAGTTCAAGAAGTTGTTGTTCGGAAAAATGTCTACCGATAATTTGTAGTCCAACGGGAAGCCCATCCACAAAACCGGCAGGCACCGAGATGCCAGGGTTGCCGTGCAGGTTGCATGGAAAAGTGAGTAAACCATTGTTGCCACCGCCGGCCTTGATGCCGCCAAATGTGCTGGGTGGCGGACCTTGGGCATCAAAGGCGATGTCGGGATTGCTGGCGGCGATAACAATGTCAACTTGATCGAATATTTCAGCCATTCGTTGATTGAGGTCAGCACGCCGCGCCTCAATGCGGGCCCGCGCCTCACTTGAGTACCTGCCGTGAGTGAATTCGAGGGCAAGTCGCATCTCGGGGGTGAGTTGGTCGGCGCATGCTGGCCACCTGTCGCCAAGTTCTGCCGCGAGTTCGATTGTTCCTGAGATAGACCATGCCGCACCCATGCGCGGAAGAGTCGTATCTACTCCGTCGATTCGTTTGAGCCGTGCAGCACTAATTAAATCATCCGCTGTTTCAAGGAGAACGTTCCACATGGCAGGCGACACGACTGCACCGCCCCAATCAGAGACAACAGCAACTCGTAGACCTGCTACTTCAATGGTTCCGAGATCATTTTCCCATCCGCTTGTGCGCTGCAGACTCAGCGGATCTCGGGTGTCGTGACCATTTGACACATCGAACCACCGTGCAGTGTCGCGAACACTGCGCGACACGCAGCCCACGGTGACGGTTAAATTGCTGTATTGCGAAAATGGTCCACGTGGAATCCGACCATATGTGGCTTTGAGTCCAACTAATCCGGTGAAGCCAGCCGGTATGCGAATTGAGCCACCGCCATCGCCAGCAGTTGCCAATGTAAACAATCCACCTGCCACACCTGCTGCACTTCCACCTGAGGATCCACCAGGTGTGCGGCCGTGTTGCCACGGATTATGAGTTGCTCCGTTGAGAACCGTGCGAGTGACATTGACGCCGCCGAATTCGCTGGCAGTGGTCATGCCGAGTGGTACCATCCCTCCCGATTCTTGGATGCGTTGCACGTGTATGGATGTGTGTTGGGCGATTCTGTCGGCAAAAATAATTGATCCACTCGTATCGGGCCACCCCTCTACGCTGTCGAGTTCCTTGATTCCTACTGGGATGCCACCAAATGGCAATCCTGTGTCGGCATTTCTTGCTCTCTGCTCGGCGGAGGTGGGATCCGTGAAAGAAACAGCGTTAAGAGAGCTTGATGAGATTGCATCGTATGTTGCGCGCAATTCTTCAAGTGGTGAGCGGCGTTTTGCCCTGAACTCATCAACGAGGGAGCAGGCATCACCCTGCCATGGTGCATTTTCCATACCAGCGAAAACTAGCCGACATTGCCCGAACTACAACCCGTCAGAGAAAATCAAGTCTCTATAGACTGATTATTCAACAGAATGTAGATGAACTCAATGAACGCATATGGCGCACAATCTCACCTAGGCATGCCGATCCGGCCAGGCATGACGGTTCCTTTGCCGGGCCATTTGCACGCACAAAAAGACAAACTTTGTGAACTCGCAGATTTGGGATATACCGACATCTGGTCTGCTGAAGCAGATGGTGCTGACGCGTTTACACCTCTTGCATTGGCTGCCGCATGGGAGCCACGTCTGCGTCTAGGAACTGCCATTGTTCCGGCGTATACAAGAAGCCCTGCATGTTTTGCACAATCAGTCGCCACGCTTGCAGACGCCGCGCCAGGGCGTTTTGCGATCGGAGTTGGCTCGTCTAGCAACGTGATTGTCGAAAAATGGAACGGTATTCCTTTTGAAGAGCCCTACAAAAAAGTGCGTGATGTCGTTCGGTTTTTAAATGACGCGCTTTCAGGTGAAAAAATTACAAAAAAATATGACACTTTCGAAGTGAGTGGCTTCAAAATGGCGATTCGACCCGAAGTCAAGCCACAGATTCTTGTCGCAGCATTGCGTGAGGGAATGTTGCGTCTGGCGGCTCGTGAAGCGGACGGAACAATCATCAACTGGCTATCGGCAAATGACGTGAGTAGAGTCGCCGAAGTTATCAGCAGTGCCTCTGGAGGTGTTCCCAAAGAGATTGTCTGCCGCATTTTTGTTTGTCCAAGCACGAACACGGACCAAGTGCGTGCCGCTGCAAAATTTGCGATTGCGGCCTATCTCAATGTCCCCGTATATGCCGCGTTTCATGAATGGCTTGGCAGGGCAGATGATTTAGGTGGGATGTGGGATGCTTGGAAATCTGGGGATCGCAAAGCTGCTCTTGCTGCTATTCCAGATCGCGTAGTAGACGACCTGATTGTGCACGGTTCACCAGAGCAATGTCGTGACCGAATTCGGCAATATTTTGATAACGGAGTCACGACATCGTCGTTGGCAATTTTGGCACTTGATCCAGAATTAGACCATTGGCAAGCCGTGCGTGATTTGTCTCCTTCGGCGCATAAGTAAAAACGAGTGGACGACGACGCGACGACAAAGGAAGGGTGGCGCCTGTTACGCGCCACGCTCAAGCAACAAAGGCGGGGCTTAATTGCCGGTATCACTGTCGGTTTGCTTTGGACTATTGGCAAAATAGCAGTGCCCCAACTCACGCGGTTTGCCATTGATCGAGGCATTGAGCGGGGTGGATCATTGTTGTCATGGACCCTATTTATTTTGGCTGCCGCCGTAATTGCTGGGTTTTTTTCTGGGCTCCGACGTTTCTATGCTTTTAGAGAGAGTCGTCTGACAGAGACAATTTTGCGCGAAAAACTCTTCGCCCACCTGCAAGGACTGCATGTCGGGTTTCATGATCGAACCCAAACAGGGCAACTCATGAGCAGGGCCTCGAGTGATTTGCAACAGATTCAGGGTTTCGTAGTGATGATCCCAATCACGATTTCAAACTTGGGAATGATTGTTGGGGCGGTAATTATTTTGATTGCCACCGATCCCATGCTGGCGTTGTTTGCATTAGCACCGCTTCCATTTGTAAACATCGCATTTCGTCGTTTCAGTGACCGAATCCATGAAACAGTTTTAAAAGTACAACAGGAGCAAGCGCAACTTGCCAATGTCGTCGAAGAGTCTGTTTCTGGCGTACGGGTCATCAAGGGATTTGGTGCCGAGTTGGTACAAGCACGAAAATTACAAAAAGAAGCGGACGATATTCAGGAAGTTTCATTGCGAGCTTCACGAATTCGCAGCAGATTTCTACCAGCAATCGATTTATTGCCGACGCTTGGACTGATTGCTGTGTTGGGAGTCGGTGGGCACAGAGTGATGAACGGCAATATGTCGGTCGGCGAACTTGTTTCGTTTAACGCCTATCTAACATTGCTTGTTTGGCCGTTACGTAATATCGGAATGACCGTGGCGATGGGGCAGCGTGCGGCATCTGCACTTTTGCGCGTACATGAGATTTTGTCCGAAGAATCAAGAATTACAGATCCCAAATCACCCATTGTTTTGCCAAAGGCAGCACTGGCTCGACCAGTGGGGGCTGTGTCATTTCGCGATGTGTCATTTAGTTATGAAGTTGGCCACACTGATGTAAAAGTTTTAGGAGGGCTAACGCTGGACATTGAGCCGGGTGAGTCGCTGGCAATTGTTGGGGCGACCGGGTCTGGCAAGAGCACGATTACTCGCTTGCTCCTGCGGTTTTATGACCCGCAGTCTGGCCTCATAACGCTAGATGGTGTCGACCTTCGCACGCTGCGTTTGCGGGATCTGCGCAGTTCAGTCGGTGTGGTCTTTGAGGATACGTTGCTTTTTCACGACACGGTGTCTGCCAATATTGCTTTTGCTAAACCTGATGTTGATTTTTCCGTCGTGATAAGTGCCGCCAAGTTGGCGAGTGCCCACGATTTTATCCAACAACTTCCCGATGGATATGACACCTTGCTCGGTGAAAGAGGTTATTCACTATCCGGTGGACAGCGTCAGCGGATTGCCATCGCACGCGCCATTGTTGCCGACCCACGAGTGCTCGTGTTAGACGATGCAACATCAGCAGTAGACCCCACCAAAGAGCATGAGATTCGTGATGCGCTTTCCACGGTGATGAGGGGACGCACAACGCTCGTGATTGCGCATCGCCCAGCAACTATTGAGTTGGCTGATCGCGTTGCACTTTTGGATGACGGCAAAATTGTGGCAACTGGAACCCACACCGAGATGTTGGCTTCAAACATTCGGTATCAAGAGGTCTTGGCCTCCTGGTCGGTGGTCAAGGAAGAAGCCTAGGTATGTGGTCTGCAAGTGCGGTCTCAGAAGAAGACAAACTAAATCGCACCCAGACTCGGGCTGTATTGCGGCGTAGCTTGGGCATGGCAAAACCTTTTCGTCGTTCGGTTGCTGGAGTATTTCTTTTTGTCACTATCTCGGTGATCTGTACGTTGGCCGGACCACTTTTAGTGCGATATGGAATTGACTCTGGCATTCGTAAAAATAATGGCAGAACGCTCAATATCGCCGTTGGGGGGTATGTGCTTGTTGCCCTTCTTTCTTATTTTGTAAGTCGAGGACAAATTATCTCGGTCAATATCGCTGGTGAAGGTTTTTTGCGCCTTCTTCGGCTGCGCGTATTTGACAAAATTCAAAGACAATCGATGAGTTTTTTCGACCGCGAAAAAGCTGGTGTCCTAGTGTCGCGCATGACCGCTGACATTGAGTCAATGGCTGAGCTCGTGCAGTGGGGACTTCTGGGTTTTATGGCTGCCTTTTTGTTATTGCTACTGGCTTTGATTTTATTATTTGTTCTGTCGTGGCAGCTCACACTCATTGCACTCTTGGTTTTGCCGATTTTAGTCATTGCATCAATAAAGTTTCAGCGCGACTCTAATAGTGCATACCTCGAGATACGCGAAAAAGTCGGGAGTAATCTTTCGGCCCTGCAAGAAGGAATCACGGCGGTGCGAGTGATTCAGGCATATGCCCGCGAAGGTGAACAGATTCGACGTTTTGAGGAATCAAATCAAGATCTTTTCAGAAGTCACATGCATAGCGTGCGCATCACGACCTGGTACTTCGGTCTTGTTGAATTTTCCGGCATTGCTGCATCGGCATTAATGATCGGAATTGGTGGGTGGTTAGTGCACCGTCAGGATGTGTCACTCGGAACAGTCGTGGCATTCGTCCTGTTGCTTGCCAACTTGTTCGATCCAATTCAACAACTGTCACAGTTGTATAACACTCTGCAATCAGCAACGGCTGCATTGCATAAACTATTCACAATTATTGATGCTGAACCAGACGTAGATGAGGCACCATCTGCCGTTGAATTGCCAAAAAATGGTGATGTTGTCGTTGATCACGCAACATTTACCTATGAAGCCGGAATACGACCTGCATTGCGTGATGTCAGCATTACGGTAACGAGGGGCCAGCGACTCGCCCTTGTTGGACCGACTGGTGCTGGCAAGTCAACGTTGGCAAAGTTGATGGCGCGCCTATATGACCCTGATATCGGAACCGTCACTTTTGGCGGGGTGGATCTACGGCAAGCAACATTCACGTCGCTGCGTGATCGAATTGTGGTCATTCCCCAGGAAGGGTTTTTGTTTGACGGAACAATTCGTGACAACTTATTGATCGCTAAACCTGATGCGACGGACGATCAAATTATAGTGGCGCTCAAAAATCTGCAGTTGCTAGAGCGCTTTGAGGCCTTTCCGGAAGGGCTCGATACCGAAGTACAAGAACGGGGAACGCGTCTTTCGGCTGGCGAGCGACAACTAGTTGCATTGTCGAGGGCGGCACTAATCGACCCAGCGGTGTTGGTGCTTGATGAAGCAACATCAAATCTTGATCCTGGCACGGAGCAAGAAATTGAACAGGCTCTTGAAAAACTTATGCAAGGTCGAACTGTCGTGGTAGTAGCGCACAGATTGTCAACGGTGCGACGTGCTGATCGAATCGCCGTCGTGAGTGATGCACAGGTCACAGAGTTTGGAACCCATGACGAACTGATTGCCCTTGGTGGTCATTACTCGGTGTTGGCAGCCACATGGGCGCAGTCGCAGTCGCAGTAGTTTCCAGCGGCGATTAGCGCGCTACAAAGTACTTTGCCTTGGGGTGGTGGCAAATAATTGCCGAAGTTGTCTGTTCGGGCTGATATTGCCAACCAGTTTCTTCTCCAACTTCGATTCCAAGACGACCAGCCTCAAGCAATTCGGCAACTCGTGCATTGTCTTCAAGGTCGGGACACGCAGGGTATCCCCATGAGTAGCGACCACTTCTATATTGCTGTCTGAACAGTCCAGAAATAGTTGGACCATCTTCATCGGCAAAGCCCCACTCGCTGCGGATGCGATGATGCCAATATTCGGCAAGTGCTTCTGCCATCTCCACGCCGATTCCGTGAAGCTCGAGATACTTTTGGTATTCGTTAGCGGCAAATAATTCTGCTGCTTTTTCACTCACGGTGCCACCCATCGTGACGATGTGAAATGCTGCGTAGTCAATTTCCCCCGAAGACATTGGTCGGAAGAAATCGGCAATACACAAATAGGGCTCTATCTTTTGGCGCGGATAGGCAAAGCGCGTACGTTCCTTGGTGCGGGTCTCGTCTGTCCAGACCACGAGGTCGTTGCCATCCCCATTGACGGGGAAATATCCATACACCAGTTGTGGAACCAACACCCCTGAGGCTTTGGCGTTCGCTAGTTGCTCGCGCAACATCGGGCGAATTCGTTCCTTGAATTGCTCGTCCGTTTCGTTTTTCTCCGGACGAAACTGCCATTGATTTCGAAAGAGTGCCGTCTCGTTGATGTATATCGCGATGTCGTCAAGGGGAATTCCTTTGACTACTTTTGAGCCCAAAAATGGTGGAACAAAGACGGTGTTGTTTGTCTCTACTTCAGGTGATCGGGCAGGCAGGTCAAGTTCTGTATCCGCCACTTCTTCACGTCTTGGAATCATGCGAACTGTTGGCACTCGACCATCATCGGCACTGTCGTCACCAGATTTTTTGATATCCATCAGGCGATCAAGGGTGCTAAGACCCTCAAAGGCGTCCTTGCCATAGAACAAGCGACCGTCGTAGATCTCTCGGAGGTCACGCTCGACGTAGGTGCGAGTGAGAGCAGCACCACCCAACAGCACCGGTACATGCGACAGACCGAGTGAATTTAGTTCTTGGAGGTTTTCACGCATAATGAGCGTGCTTTTTACCAGAAGCCCACTCATGCCGATTGCGTCTGCGTTGACTTCCTTAACCTTGGCAACCATGTCCGCAATTGAAACTTTGATTCCGATGTTGTGGACGTCATAACCATTATTGGTACAGATGATGTCAACTAAATTCTTTCCTATGTCATGGACGTCACCTTTGACTGTCGCTAGAACCAGCACGCCTTTTGCATTACTGGCACTTTTCTCCATGAATCCTTCTAGATGACTAACCGCAGCTTTCATTGTTTGGGCACTCTGCAGCACGAACGGCAATTGCATTTGACCTGAGCCAAAAAGATCACCAACCTCGCGCATGCCATCCAGTAAAATGTCATTGATAATGGTGAGCGGGGCAAGCCCCTGGGTCATAGCGGAGTCAAGATCTGCAATTAAACCCTCACGGTCACCGTCGATAATGCGGCTCCGCAAAATTTGCCCGATGGTCCAGTCTGTACGGTCTTCTTTTTCCGCTTTGACGAGTGTGATGTCAACAAATATTTCAAGAAATTTCGTCACAGGATCGTAATCGGGGGTGCGACGATCGTAAATCAAGTCTAGACAGACCTTTTTTTGTTCTGCTGGAATGCGGGAGAGCGGAACGATCTTGGATGAATGAACAATGGCGCTATCGAGTCCTGCATTTTGGGCTTCGTGCAAGAACACGCTGTTCAGTACTTGACGGCTAGCGGGGTTCAAGCCGAAACTGACGTTGCTTACTCCAAGAGTGGTGTAAGCACCTGGAATCTCTTTTTTGATGCGACGAATTGCTTCAATTGTGGCGATGGCGTCTTGACGCAGGTCGTCGTCACCGGTACCAAGGGGGAATGTGAGTGCGTCAAAAATAAGGTCACTCGCCACGAGACCATATTGAGTGGTGGCAATAGTGTGAATGCGGTGGGCAATTTCCACCTTCCAGTCAACATTGCGGGCTTGTCCACGCTCGTCAATGAGCAAACAAATCACTGCTGCGCCGTAGTCGCGGGCGAGTCCAAAGACTCGGTCCAGACGACTCCCTGGTCCCTCACCATCTTCAAGGTTGGCTGAGTTTAGGATGGCGCGACCACCAACGTGCTGAAGGCCAGCTTCCATAACTTCTGACTCGGTACTGTCAAGAACGAGCGGGACGCTTGCTTGAGTGGCAAAGCGCGACACGATTTCATTCATGTCTTGCTTACCATCGCGTCCGACATAGTCGACACAGACGTCAAGCACATGTGCCCCCTCACGAATTTGATCAGTAGCTATTTTTGAGCAAGTGTCCCAGTCCTGACGCAACATTGCATCACGGAATGCACGTGAACCATTGGCGTTCGTCCGCTCACCAATGATTAAAATGCTGTTTTCTTGCTCAATCGTGACTGGAGAATAGAGCGATGTCACGCTGGACTCCACCTCGATTGTTCTTTGCATCGGTGCAAGACCGCTGACTGCCTCAACTACGTGTCTCAAATGTTCTGGCGTCGTTCCGCAACACCCACCAACGATTCCGATCCCCAGATCTGTTACGTGATGACGATGATATTGGGCCAACTGAGACGGAGAAAGATCGTAGTGAGTCTTGCCGTCCACGATGCTTGGTAGTCCGGCATTTGGCAACACGCTGATTGGCACCGAGCAGTATTTGCTGAGGTACCGCAAATGTTCTTGCATTTCTGATGGGCCAGTGGCGCAATTGATTCCCAGGACATCAGGTTTCATTGCGGATAGTGCGCTGACGGCTGCGCCAATCTCGGTCCCCACCAACATTCGACCAGTCGTTTCCATTGTGACTTGCACTTGTAACGGAACTTGTCGCCCCACTGATGCCATGGCGAGTCGACAGGCTTGCATGGCTGCTTTGATTTGCAGTAGATCCATGCAAGTTTCAATCAGAAATAAATCAACGCCGCCTTCAAGCAAGCCACGTGCCTGCTCGACATATGTGCTGCGTAAATCTGTAAACGAGATGTGTCCAAGACTTGGAAGTTTTGTCCCGGGCCCCATCGACCCAGCGACGTATCTAGGACGACCATCTGTTTCGTATTCATTGGCAACTCGACGTGCGATAGTTGCTGCTTTGACATTGAGGTCATAGGCGCGATCTGCAATGTCGTACTCCGCTAGCACTGTGCTGAACGAGCCAAAACTCGCCGTCTCAAGTGCATCCACACCAACCTCAAGAAATGCTGCGTGCATTGACTCAATCACATCGGGTCGTGTTTGGCAGAGCATCTCATTACAACCCTCAAGAGACGGTCCGCCAAAATCGTCCGGCCCAAGAGCTAAGTCTTGGACAAAGGTGCCAAAGGCGCCATCAAAAACAATGATTCGCTCCCGAACGGCATCAAGATATGGCTGACGAGTCATGGTTCTTCAACGATAGTGGAAACGATAAGTTTTTCTCCGTATAGATTCGCTAAAAGACCTCAATGCGTCTATCGTCACATAGGTATGGCTCGTGAACGCATCTATACCCGAGAGGGCGACGACGGAACCACTGGACTTTTTTATGGAGGCCGAGTTGCCAAAGACAGCGAACTACCGCGTGCTTATGGGGCAGTTGATGAGGCCCAAGCAGTGATGGGCTTGGTTCGAATTGCGGCTGGACATGGTTCGGAGTGTGACAAAATTTGCGTCTCAATTATTCGGGAACTTTGGGTGTTGATGGCTGAATTGGCAACATTGCCAGTGAATCGAACCAAGTTGGTGCCCGACAAAAGTTCGGTCTCAAAAGAGATGGTGCTACGGCTTGAAAACATCATTGACGATCTTGATACTAAGTTTGAACACCCGACGGAGTTTGTCGTGCCCGGAGAACATGTTGTTGCAGCGTGGCTTGATCTTGCACGCACAGTCGTGCGCCGAGCCGAGCGGCACTCTTTTTCTGCGGCACCACCACCTTCTCAGGTCGTGCCATATCTCAATCGTTTGTCAGATTTGTTATGGACGATGGCTCGTTGGCAAGAGGGCACATCGCGCCCCGTCCGTTCTCTGTAGGGGCTACCGTCTAGCGTTGCGCTTATGACAATTGCAGTTCAAGTTTCTCGTTCTGTTCCAGCCAAGACTGGAGCGATCGGAATTCCGGTTGCTCTGGATGGACCGATACCGGCATCTGTGGGCATGTCACGTGCCGCACTGAAATCGATTGGATTTGAAGGCAAGCGTGAGCAAACTCTTGTTCTTGCAGCCGCAGGTCGATCAAGTGCAGTGCGTATCTTGATAGGAGTCGGCAAACTTTCCACAGTTGACGAATCATCCATGCGTTTGATTGCGGCTGCTTTGGCGCGTGCTGCCAAGAAACATGATTCTCTCTGCACTACGTTGGCAGGCATCGGTCGTATGGATCGCAAAACAGCTGCTCAAGCAGTGGTTGAGGGAGCCACTCTTGCAACGCACAGATACGGTGATTTGAAAAATGATAAAGATTTTTCTGCCAAATTAAAATTACTTACTTTGGTGACAACAGATGCGGCATCTTCTGCTACGAAGGCAGGCGTCGTGCGCGGAAAAGTTATTGCTGATGCAGTGTGTCAGGCTCGTGACTTTGCCAACATGCCACCGGCTTATCTGACTGCACGAATGTTTGCCGACAAAGCAGTTGATATCGCCAAGGCAACCGGTTTGACTGCCACTGTTTATAATCGCGATCAACTCAAAGCAATGGGTTGTGGTGGCATGATCGGGGTCAACAAAGGAAGCGTCGAACCACCGCGCATGGTGAAACTTGAATACACACCTGCAGGCTCCGGTGCAAAGATAGTGCTCGTAGGTAAAGGCGTTATGTATGACTCAGGCGGCATCAGCCTCAAGCCAAGTAATGAATCACACGCGATTATGAAAATGGACATGAGCGGTGCCGCTGCCGTTTTAGCAACGATGAGTACCCTGAAAACGCTGAAATGCAAAACTAAAGTGACTGCATATTTGATGTGTACGGACAATATGCCCTCTGGTGGTGCCCTCAAATTGGGGGATGTTTTGACAATGCGCAACGGAAAGACTGTAGAAATCCACAATACTGATGCAGAGGGTCGTCTCATTTTGGCAGATGGTTTATCTCTTGCTGCAGAGTCAAAACCAGATGCCATTGTTGACATCGCAACACTTACGGGCGCAATCATTGTGGCTATCGGTGAAAAAGTTGCTGGAGTGATGGGCAATAATCAATCTTTGATTGAACAAATTAAAGGCTCGGCAATGCGCACTGATGAACCAGTTTGGCAACTACCGCTGATTGATGAGTACAAAAAGGGACTTGACTCAGTTGTTGCAGATATGCGAAACATCACAAGTGGTGGTGGAGCAGGGTCGATTACGGCGGCATTGTTCTTGAGGGAGTTTGTTGCTGATGTTCCTTGGGCCCATTTGGACATCGCTGGAACAATGGATGTTCGTGGAGACGAAGGTTGGCACAATCGCGGTGCTACGGCATTTGGGACTCGGCTACTTGTTGACCTTGTGACTAATTTCCGTAAACCCTCCCGCAAATAGTTTGCCGTTAGTTTTCAAGGGGCAGCAAGACCTGAGCAGATTCTTCAAGATGGCGAACCCATTGGGCGGGGGAAGATGGCTCCATAATTGGTAAGACTACGAATTTGCTTGCGCCGACAGCAATAAACTGTTGTATCGCACATACGAGTTGATCCCATCCTTGAGGTACGAGTGTGTTGACATCTGCAAGATCGGGTCGTCGAGCCTGAAGACCTGCGAGTAGCGCATCAGGAAGAGGCGAGTGGGCATAGGGCAGCAACACGCCGAAATGTTCGGGGTCAATAACGCGGTCATGTTCTTTGGCAACTGTTGTGACGGTATCCCAACCAGTCGCCGCATCTTCTGGAGTCACAAATGACGGCAGCCAACCATCGGCGAGTCGACCAGTTCGTTTGAGTTCGCTAGGAGCAATCCCACCGAGCCAAATATCTGGTGGTTGTTGAAGTGGTTTTGGCTGCACTTTCAAATTGTCATAATGGAAATGCTCCCCGTGAAACGTAACCGAGTCCTGGGTCCAGCATTGGCGCATAACTTCAATCGCCTCATTGAAAATAGGTGCTCGTTGAGAACGTTCGACTCCAAATGCTTGTTGCTCGTGAGCATCTGCCACTCCGAGTCCAAATGCAGGCAATAAGCGGCCTCGAGACATGCGATCTAGGGTGGCAAGTTCTTTGGCCAAGACAATCGGATTCCGACCGGGAAGCACCATCACGCTCATACCAAATTTAAGTTTGCTGGTGCGCCCCGCGGCCATCGACATCGCAACAAGTGGATCTGGCGCCTCGCCGCCAATGCGCTCACTGAGCCACAGGCTGTCAAAATGGAGGCCTTCAAGCGCGTCCACTACGTCAAGGAATCCGTGGTCATTGAGTTGTGTTCGAACACCTAATCCATAGCCGATTCGTATTTTCATGACCGCGAAACTTTTTCTGAATCGGTGGCTAACTTTGAAACCGGGATCATCGCCGAAGCTCGTTGTGCTGACATCAAACAATGCTCCCACATGCGACCGTTGGACCTAACCTCAGGGTATGAAGTTTTCAATATCTGACCCAATTGCACAATTTCGAGTTGACGACAAGATCGCGCTCGTAACAGGGGCCTCTTCAGGGCTCGGAGCGAGATTTGCCCGAGTTCTGCACGCAGCAGGCGCAACCGTTGTGATTTCTGCTCGTCGCAAGGACCGCCTTGACGCGTTAGCCGCAGATTTGCCCGGCGCTGTGGTCATTGTCTGCGACTTGGCAGACTCTGTGCAACGTGAGAATTTAATTGCACAGACGATTCTTAAATTCGGACGAATCGACATACTTGTAAATAATGCCGGACTTGGGTATTCATACGGAGTTGAGCGTGAAACACTTGAGGAATTTCGTGAAGTCATGGAGATCAATACAACTGCAGTGTGGCACCTAGCAAAATTAACCGGTGTCCATATGGTGCAGCAGGGCAGTGGCAGTGTCATCAATGTGGCCAGCATGCTCGGGCTTGTGGGCTCAACTCCGGTCAAGCAGGCGAACTATTGTGCAAGCAAGGGTGCAGTAATCAGTCTGACTCGAGAACTTGCCTTGCAGTGGGCACGCAAGGGCGTGCGAGTGAACGCACTTTGTCCAGGTTGGTTTTTGACGGAGATGACGGCAGGGATGGAAACTGATGAGGGGTCACAGCGTTTTATTGCTCAGAACTCGCCGATACCCCGTCTCGGGGAAGAGCACGAGTTGGATGGTGCGCTGTTGTTTCTGGCGAGTAGTGCTTCGTCTTTTATGACCGGTCAAGAACTCGTTATTGATGGCGGTTGGACTGCTCGATGAGCGCTGATCTGCCGGATTCACAGCCCCTGCTTTCGGCGCGTCAAGTATTGGCATCACCTTCTGTCACGGCATTTTTAGTTTCACAGTTCGTGATCACGGTTGGAGTCATGATGCAGGCTGCAACATTGGGAAAAAATGTCTTTGACATAACTGGAAATGAAGTTGATATCGGCTGGCTGGGGTTGGCTGAGTTCTTGCCTGCCGCTGTCTTAGTTTTAGTTACCGGGATTATTGCAGATCACTTCAATCGCAAATATGTGTCAATTATTGGACTAATAGGTGAGATGCTGTGCTCTGTTGCCCTCGTGCTGTATGCACGCTCAGACCCGACATCAACAACGCCAATATTTGTGATCGCCGTATTTTTTGGGGCCTCCCGGGCGTTGCTGGCACCAAGCATTAGGTCAATTGCGCCGATGATTGCACCAGCGGGTGGACTGCCCCGCGTAGTGGCGATGTATAGCGCAACTTGGACCGGGGCGGCAATCATCGGACCCGCAGCAAGTGGTTTTTTATATTCGGTTGATCCTTGGGTGGCCTACGCAACGTCAGCTGCTTTAATTTTTTTCGGGATTGTTTTGTTAGCAGGTGTCACAGTTCCCCATGATTTAGTGAAACAAAAAGCTGCGGAGCGTCCGACCATCAAACATGCTCTTGAGGGCCTGCAATTTGTCAGGCGCACTCCAATCTTGTTGGCGGCAATCTCCCTTGACCTTTTTGCGGTTCTTTTTGGCGGAGCAATTGCGTTGTTGCCAGTGATCGCCGAAGAACAGTTAAATGTCGGGGATATTGCCTACGGTTGGTTGCGTGCCGCCGGTGGTATTGGTGCGGCATCAATGGCAATTTTTCTGGCAATGAAACCAATTACGCATGGCATCGGCAAACTATTACTTGCAGTCGTCGGGCTTTTTGGGGCAGGGACGATCGTTCTTGGCACAACTCATATCTATGCAGTGGCGTTTTTAGCTGTCGTTGTCGTGAGTGCTGCTGACATGGTGAGTGTATTTATTCGCGGTTCACTGGTGCCACTCGTGACACCGGATGACAAATTGGGAAGAGTGATGGCCGTAGAAAATGTTTTTATTGGCGCCTCCAACGAGCTTGGAGCATTTGAATCTGGAATCGTGGCGAGTGCAATCGGCACACCAGCAACAGTGGTGAGTGGTGGGATAGCAACCATTGCAATTGTGGGTGTGTGGTGGTTCGGGTTTCCGTCTTTGCGAGATGTTGACAGATTTGAGGATCTAGAACTGGCATAATGGTTGTTATGGTTTCGAATCGACTTGTTGTTCGAACAGCGTGCACACTTGATTGTCCAGATACTTGTTCTCTTGATGTGACTGTTCAAGACAATGTCATTGTTGATATTGATGCGGCCACCACGGCGAAGGTAAATGACTTTACGGCAGGTTTTATTTGTCAAAAAGTACGTCATAGCTTCCGCCGTGTCTACTCAGATGGCAGGCTGACTACGCCACTTATTCGAAACGGACCAAAAGGAAGTGGACAATTTCGGACTGCATCCTGGGACGAGTCAATAGAACTTATTGCTGCAAAAACCAAAACTGCGATAACCGAACACGGCGTTGACAGCGTCTTTGGATACTTGTACAACTCTTCTTCTGGAGTTCTAGAGGGTTCTGGTGCAATGGTGGAGTTGTTTGCGCGTTTAGGTTGTCCAGAAATTGAGCACAATATTTGTGCGGCAACTTTTTCAGCGGCCTGGAAGCAGACATATCCAGGAATGGATGCGGCCAACCCGATGCATTTGAAATCTTCGCAATTAGTTGTGATCTGGGGGGCGAATCCCACGGTTTCTAACACTCATTTGCTGCCAATATTGACTGAGTGTCAGGCGCGTGGTGGAACAGTTGTGGTCATTGATCCGCGTAGAACGGGCGTTGCTGATCGTGCTGACATGCATGTGCCGTTGCTTCCCGGGACTGACGCCGTGTTGGCATTGGCGATTGCCCGCGAGCTCGAGTGTCGGCAGGTATTAAACACTGGATTCATTGCGCAACACACCAAAGGGTCGGATCAGTTTTTGGGGGTCGCCCGAGAGTGGACCTTGACGAAAGCAGCGCTTGAGTGCGGACTTGATGAAAATATTATTGTGGCGTTGGTTGAGTTGATTGCAAAAAAATCACCTGCGATGTTGCGCGTGGGGTGGGGAATCGAACGAAATCGCAACGGCGGCAGTGGCATGCTGGCAGTACTCGGACTATGGGCCCTTGCCGGGCACTTTGGTCAGCGCGGAAGTGGGATTATTGCGAGTACCTCTGCGACTTCACAAGAGCTCTTACTGCAAAAAATGCCAGTTGTCCAAAGTTCGCGTACGAAGATAAACATGAATCATGTCGCTCGGTATCTGCTTGGTGATGTAGATCGCCAAACTCGTGTCAAAGTTTTTGTTGTACAAGGTGCAAATCCAATAGTCACCGCACCTGATCAAAATCGCATCACCCGTGCCCTAGAGCAAGAGAGTCTTTTCACGGTGGTTCATGATCAGGTTCTCACAGATACGGCGATGTATGCCGATGTTGTGTTGCCTGCAACCACACAGTTTGAAGTTGATGATATTGCTTCTAGTTACGGCACATTTACACTGCAGCGTGTGCGTAAAGTGATTAAGCCAATCGGCGAGAGTCGCAGCAACACAAATCTCGCACTCTCGTTGGCTGCCGCATTGGGAATCAAACTGCTTACGCCTGCTGCCAACGAGTCTGGTATCAAAGAGATGGAGACGTTGCGGCCTGAAGACCAACCAATTCAGTTTCTGACAACGTTTCCAGAGGATGGTCAAGCAGTATTGTTTGATGAAGCGAGTGATCTTGCACTTCCAAGACCACGCCGAATCACTCAGGATCTGGATTATCCCCTCATCATGTTGTCGCCTGCAACATCACGCACCATCAACTCAATGTTCGCCGAATTTGATCCACCCGATGCGGTGGTCACGATTAATCCAACAGATGCGTTAGCTCGCAACATCATGACAGGCACAAATGTGACCGTGCATAATTCCCTTGGTGTGATTGTCCTTGAGTGTGTTGTATCCGATCGAATACGTCCCGGTACCTGTGAGATTCCAAAGGGTCTGTGGCGTCGACACACCATCAACGGCAAGGTCAGCAACGTGCTGATTGCAGATGAGATAAATGATTTGGCTGGCGGCGCATGTTTCAACGAAGCCCGTGTACAGATAACAAAGGAGCAATAGTGTCAAAGCAAGAAAAACGCAGAATAATCGATGAATTCAAGGAATTTATCAATCGTGGCAATGTGATCGATTTATCAATCGCATTCGTGATGGGCGCCGCATTCAAGACGGTGATTGATGCTTTTGCGGGCAATGGCAAAGACGCACCTGGAATATTGGGTGGTCTGTTGGGGGCGATATTTGGTGGTTCCCAACCAGACTTCAGCAAAAAAGTTCTGACTATTAACGGGAGCAATGTCCCATTTGGCGCCTTTGCGACGGCTGGCCTCAACTTTATTTTTGTTGCATTGGGATTGTTTACGGTGGTAAAGGTTTATAACAAGTTCAGAACTGGTCAACCAATTCCCAGCACGAATGAGATTTTATTGGAAATTCGTGACGAATTGCGGGCGCGGGATGTCGGACAGAAATAAAGAGGAACACGAGCCAAGGTAAGGTTGACCTGTAAAAATATGCGCCAAATCAAAGTACTTACTTTTCTCATGCTATTAGTTTTGGTTGCGTGCTCACCAAGTGGGAGGGAAAACGCAACTGGTGACACGCTCGGTGGTGTCGGCATTATTCCGGGCAATGATTTCAGTGGCGACAATGGTATCTCGGCTGAATTTATAAGCACAGTTGATTTCCCTGAGATTGAGGGAGAAGTCCTTGCGGAGAAAGCAAAAGGAAATCGCCTCATCATTATTGGTGATTCAATCGTGGCTGGCACTGCATCTAGGTATGGCGGATTGATGTGTTCCAAATTGGTGCCGATGGGTTGGCGAGTTGTTGTAGAGGCAGAATCTGGCCAGTCAATTAACTTTGGGAGGACGGTCTTGAAGTCGCGCATTGATGATGGATGGGATGCAGCAGTAGTATTTTTGGGAACAAATACCAGGTATCGCATTTCCGATTTCCGAACTGATCTGATCGCCATCGTCAAGACTCTTGCACCTCGCCCAACGCTTTTGGTTCTAACGAGTAGGTTTCGAGACATTCAGCGGCAGGTAAATGATGAAATCAGGTCTGTTGCTGCAGATAACAAATCAGTCACCTTGCTGGATTGGGAGAATCTTTCCAAGATGGATGGCATTTTAAATAAGGATGGGATTCACCCCACCAATGTTGGGCGAGCAGTGCTAGTGGAGGCAATTAGTCGGGCTGTGGGTGTGGCCAAGGACAGCACTGGAAAATGTCTAGATTCCCAATTTGTTGATGACTCGCGCGCTCCTGGAGTGTTGGCAACAACTACAACATTAATGACATTGGACACGACTGTTCCAGCAATAACTACGACCTCAACTGTTCCAGCAATAACTACGACCTCAACTGTTCCAGCAATAACTACGACCTCGACTGTTCCGGCAATAACTACGACATCAACTGTTCCTGCATCAATAACAACGATAAGTGTGCCCTAAAGCTTGCTTCATACGGCAGACTAGGTAAGTGCTGCAAGTTCAATCTCTCGTTGTCGAAGTCGGTGGTCGCAACGTAGTGCAGGCTGCATCCTTTACGGTGATGGCGCGTGACAAAGTGGGTCTTGTTGGTCGCAATGGTGCGGGCAAAACAAGTCTTTTTAAAGTTCTTGGTGGCGAGTCTGAGCCGTCTGGTGGCAAAATAACCCGCAGTGGGGGCTTTGGATATTTACCTCAAGACCCAAGAATTGCTGGCGTGCTGGATGGTCGCACGGCAATCACGCATATTTTGAGCGGACGAAATATTGACGCTGACCTTGAGCGTCTTGAAAAGATGCGAATTGCAATGGAAGAGACTCCTGACGAGCGCACAATCGCAAAGTTTGCGCGTCTCGAAGATGAGTTTCGCATGAAAGGCGGATACTCAGCCGAGGGTGATGCTCGGTCAATTGCGGCGGGTCTCGGGCTTGGAGCAGACCGAATTGACCTGTCACTCGGAGTGTTGTCAGGTGGCGAGCGTCGTCGGGTGGAGTTATCTCGAATATTGTTTGCCGGAAGTGACGTGTTGTTGTTGGACGAACCAACCAACCACCTAGACATTGATGCAAAAATGTGGCTTCTGAATTTTTTACGCAACTATCGGGGCGCCCTGTTGGTTATCAGTCATGACCTTGAATTGCTTGATGAGGCGATCACCCGAGTTTTGCATCTTGATCGCCCTGATGAAGATGGCGCCGGTGAAATTGTTGAATACCGCGGAACATATTCGCAATACAAGCGTTCTCGTGCCGAGGATGAATCTCGAGCAATTCGTAAAGCGATGCTGCAGTCCAAAGAAATTGCACGTCTGCAGACCGTGGTTGATCGTTTTGGGGCAAAGGCAAGTAAAGCAACGATGGCGCACAGTATTGAAAAACGCATCGCTCGAATTGAAGGTGAGTCCACTGGCACGAGGGCAAAAGACAGACAGATTCGAGTGAAGTTTCCTGACCCTCCACAAAGTGGCATCACCGTCATTGAGGCTCACGGACTCTCGAAGCACTACGGAGGCCCTCCAATTTTTGAGGATGTTTCATTTGACCTTGGTCGCGGTGAACGACTGCTAGTCCTTGGGCTCAATGGTGCAGGAAAGACATCTCTGCTGCGAATTTTGGCTCAGGAGACTCAATCCAACTCAGGAACATTTGAGTGGGGTCATAACGTCTGTGCTGGCTATTATGCCCAAGAACACGACAACCTAAATGTGCACGAATCATTGCTCGACCACATGCGTCGTGAGGCACCATCAAATACCGGTCTTACTGAAACTCAACTGCGCGGTCTGTTGGGCATGTTTGGATTGCAAGGTAGCAAAGTCTTCCAGGAATCCGGCACCTTGTCCGGTGGTGAAAAAACTAAATTAGCGCTCGCGATGTTGATGGTGGGGCGCAATAATGTCCTATTGCTTGACGAGCCAACCAATAATCTCGATCCATTAAGCCGCGAGGCGGTTGCTGAATCGTTGATGAACTGGAAGGGCTCAATCATTATGGTGAGCCACGATACTGACTTTGTAAAAAGCTTGAAACCGACCAAGGTTCTGTTGCTCCCAGATGGGCAACTTGACTATTTCAGCGATGAATGGCTTGACCTAGTCAGCCTTGCTTAGTCAATACCGAGACCTGATACCGTCAACTTTATGAAAATTGGAATTTTTGGTGGAACAGTAAACGATGGAACAATCGATGACATGGTTGCCGAGGCGCGCAGCGCTGAGTCGGATGGGTTTGATAGTTATTGGGCTCCACAAATCTTCGGGCATGATGCTTTGACGGCTCTTGCCATAGTTGGACGAGAAATACCTCGAATTGAACTTGGCACGAGCGTCGTGCCGACGTATCCGCGGCATCCAATGATGTTGGCTCAACAGTGCCTGACAGTCAATGCCATATCCAGCGGGAGATTGACTCTTGGTATCGGGCTCTCGCACAAAATCGTGATTGAAAATATGATGGGAATGTCGTTTGACAAACCAGTGCGTCATCTCAAGGAATATTTGTCGGTATTAATGCCCCTCACTCATAGTGGTGCAGTTTCTTTTGATGGTGAGGTTTACAAGTCCCATGCCTCTGTCAATGTCAAGGGAAGTTCGCCATTTGGAGTGGTCGTTGCTGCACTCGGGCCACAAATGTTGAAAGTTACTGGTGCGATGGCAGACGGAACTTTGACGTGGTGTACCGGTCCAGACACATTGCGCTCGCTTACCGTGCCAACAATCAATGCGGCAGCGGAGGCCGCAGGCAGACCCAAGCCAAGGGTGATCGCGGCGCTGCCTGTGTGCGTCACAGGTGATAAGTCAGCAGCCACAGAACGGGCGGCAAAAGTATTCGTGATTTATGGACAATTGCCCAGTTATCGAGCGATGCTGGACCACGAAGGAGTTGCGGGTCCTGCTGATATCGCCATCATTGGCACACGATCAGAGGTGCAAGATCGAATTCATGCTCTTGGAGACATTGGTGTAACGGATTTTGCAGCGGTTGAATTTGGTGCAACGCCTGATGAAATTGGCGACACTCGGGCTGCACTTAAAGACCTCCTTTAATAAGTCACAGCATGTCCTACAGTTCCTACAAAGCCCTTTCGGTGACAATTTCCGAAGGTGTAGCAACGGTGGTCATTAATGCTCCTCCGATAAATATCTTTTCATTGGATTTGTACACCGAAATGGTGAGTCTCAGTGATCAGCTTGCTGCCGATGAGAGTGTTCGCGTTGTCGTTATGAGATCAGCAAACCCTGAGTTTTTTATTGCCCACTTCGACGTCAATCTTATTTTGATGTTTCCTGGTGATTTACCTGCGCCCAAAGTGCTCAATGACTTTCATCGAATGTGCGAGAACTTTCGCACCATGCCCAAAGCAACGATTGCTGTGATTGAGGGTCGGGTTGGTGGCGGTGGAGCTGAGTTGGTGAGTAGTTTTGATATGCGATTTGCTTCCGCTGGCAAGGCCATCTTCAATCAACCAGAAGTCGCCCTCGGGATATTGCCTGGCGGAAGTGGGACGGTACGCTTGCCGCGCTTGATTGGTCGCTCGCGCGCACTTGAAGTTATTTTAGGTGGTGAAGACATTGATGCCCACACAGCAGAGCAGTGGGGTTGGGTCAATCGAGCGCTTGGAGCCAAAGAATTATGGCCTTTTGTGAATAATTTGGCGCGACGTATTGCGTCGTTTCCTCCTCAAGCAGTTGCTGAAGCAAAAGCAGCCATTTTGCGTGCTGATCACAACATTGAAGAAGAACTACTGCAAGAAGCAGCTGGTTTTAATCGTCTCTTGGGTGATCCGCGCGCACAATTAGCGATGCGTAATTTCTTGGAACGCGGTGGTCAAACTCGGGAAGGCGAACTTCGTCTAGGAGCACTCGCTGACGAAATAAATGACTAGTTACTTTTAGCCAAGTCTGACGGGAACGCCGTTTTGGGCGGCGACTACTTCAAAAAAATCATTTCCCTTGTCGTCAACGACAATGAAGGCAGGAAAATTTTGTACTTCAATTTTCCAGACTGCTTCCATGCCAAGTTCTGCATATTCCAGAACTTCTACCTTGGTAATACAATCTTGAGCAAGACGGGCAGCGGGTCCGCCGATTGATCCAAGATAAAAACCACCGTGAGTGTGACACGAGTCAGTGACCTGTTTTGATCTGTTGCCTTTTGCCAGCATCACAAAACTCCCACCAGCCGCCTGAAAGTCAGCAACGTAACTATCCATTCGGCCGGCCGTCGTTGGCCCAAATGCACCCGAGGCCATGCCTGTTGGAGTCTTTGCTGGCCCTGCGTAATACACGCAGTAATCCTTCATGTACGAAGGAAGCCCATTGCCCGCATCCAGGCGTTCTTTGAGTTTTGCATGGGCGATATCACGGGCAACCACCATTGGCCCCGTCAACATAACACGAGTCTTAATTGGAAATTTACTGAGCGTGGCACGAATCTCATCCATCGAGCGAGTGAGATCAATATTGACGACTTCTGCATTTAGATCTTCGGGGGTGATGTCGGGCAAAAAACGGGCAGGGTCTGTCTCGAGGGCTTCCACGAAAATGCCTTGGCTTGTAATTTTTCCGAGGGCCTGTCGATCAGCACTGCACGACACCGCCAATGAAATCGGACAACTTGCGCCGTGTCGCGGAAGGCGAATGACTCGAACATCGTGACAGAAGTATTTACCCCCGAATTGTGCACCGATTCCGGTCTGCTGTGACAACAAAAGCATTTTCTGTTCGAGTTCAAGATCTCGAAATGCATGTCCGCTCGAATCACCAGTCGTCGGAAGCGAATCAAGGTATCGCGTGCTTGCCAATTTTGCAGTTTCAACACACTGTTCTGCCGATGTTCCGCCGATGACTACTGCAAGGTGATAGGGCGGACAAGCGGCTGTCCCGAGAGTTTGCATTTTTTCAAAGACCCACGGGAGGAGAGCCTTCTCATTGAGCAACGCCTTGGTCTCTTGAAAGAGATAACTCTTGTTGGCAGAACCACCACCTTTTGCCAAAAATAGGAATTTGTATTCGTCACCATCAGTCGCGGCGATTTTTATTTCAGCCGGCAGGTTGTTCCCAGTATTTATCTCCTCGTACATCGAAAGTGGTGCCATTTGGCTGTATCGCAAGTTGCTTGTTTGGTATGTATTAAAAACGCCCCGCGCGATTGCTTCCTCATCACCGCCTCCAGTTAAGACGAACTGCCCTTTTTTCGCTTTAATGATCGCTGTTCCGGTGTCTTGACACATTGGCAATACACCACCCGCGGAGATGCTCGCATTTTTCAGTAGATCAAGAGCGACGAAACGATCGTTGGCACTCGCTTCGGGATCTTCTAAAATATCGGCAAGCTGTTGTAGGTGGCTTGACCGCAAGAGGTGAGCGATGTCGCGCATTGCGATCTCGGTGAGAGTAGTAATGGCTTGTGGCGTGACTTGAAGAAAAGTTCCAGCAGTTGTGCTGACGGTGGATACACCGTCGGTGGAGATCAGGCGATAGGTGGTGGTGTCAGGACCCAGAGGGAAGATTTCGGCGAAATTGAATTCGAGCATGCCCCTACGCTAGAGCGCGGAGCAGTCAACGAAGCGTCGGGTCAATCGGCCATGAGTGCTTGGGGTAACGACCAGCCATTTCTTTTCGCACCTCAGCCCATGAACCAGTCCAAAAGCCCGGCAGATCTGAAGTGACTTGGATCGGACGCCCAGCAGGGGAGAGCAGTTGGACTTTGAGGGCAACGGCGTCGTTCAGCACACAGGGGTGAGAGACGAGTCCAAACAGCGACTGTACTCGTATTGCAATTGTTGGTGTGGTGGGTTCGGAATAGTCAATCGCAACAGGGTGGCCGTTGGGAGGCTCAAAATTTGGTGGCGCAATTAAGTCCAGTTCGATGCCCGCATCCCACGAAAGGAGAGCCCGCAGTGCCATGTCAATGTCAATACGACCCAAGTCTTCGTTGCTGGTGCAGTCTCTCAAAAAAGGTACAAGCCAATCCTCAATGGTGGCAAGCAGAGCTTTGTCTCCAACATTTGGCCAAGAATTCGGAGCGTAGTGATGCGCAAACATTATGCGTTGCTGAAATGAGCGGACTTTGCCATCAAAATTGAGCGGAGAAAGTTTATTACGCACAAGGTGTTGCCTTATGATTCCCACCACTTCGGCAGATGACTGAGAAGGTTTAACGCGCTCATCGAGCACAAGCGAGCCAATTTTGCGCGTTGTACGTGTCACGACGGCGCCACGCTTTGAGTCCCACTCAGTCACGGTGACGATTTCAACATCGTCACCCAGAGCAATCACGACATCATCAGCCTCAAGGGCTGCTGCACGACGAATGCGAGATGATTTGCGATTGCCATCAAGGTCTGCGGCAACGATAAATTGTTCATTTGCGAGAGAGTCTTTGGAATCCATCCATGCACCACCTCCAGCTCGCAACACAAATTGCCCTGCTGTCGTGCGCCGCATCGCCAAACGATCAGGATACGCCTGCACGAGAAGTGCCCCGACACGAGAGTTGATTTTTTCAGGTGTTACAGAGTTGACGACACTGATATCGGCTCGGCGAGCAATATCAATTGCACGTTCCATGATTCGCTGGACGCCATTTTGATCAGCGTCCTGATGTCTCTCATTTCCGATTATTATCGCAACGCGCTGTGCTAGGTCGGTGGGCAAAGTCTCTGGTCGACCGCGCAGAACATCGCGATCATCAAGCAGCGCCGAAATGACACATGCAATCCACGCATCAACGCCAGTGGAGCGTGCCACCATTGTTGCTAGACGGGGGTGCAGGGGAAGCCTCAACGCTTGGCGTCCAAGTTTGGTTATCTGGTTTTTGTCGTCAAGTATGTGCAACATCTGCAAGGTGTCGTGAGCAAGTCGTATCGCTCGTGGTGGCGGAGAATCCAGAAATTTTAAGTTTTGAAGTGGGGTTCCCCACGCGGCAAGTTCTAGAGCAACTCCGCACAGATCTATCTGAGTTATCTCTGCTGGCAAGTGCGGTAGACGAGTGGAGTCCTCGATGCGACTCCATAATCGGTAGGCAACTCCGGGAGCGACGCGACCAGCGCGCCCACTGCGTTGGTCTGCAGATGCACGGCTAGATGTGACAGTAATTAGTTCGGTGAGGCCAGTTCGTGGATCGAGTTTTGGAACACGCGCAAGACCCGCATCAATAACGACGTGCACGCCGCTGACCGTGAGGCTGGTCTCAGCGATATCGGTGCTAAGCACAACTCGACGACGAGTACCAGATGAGGCGATGAGTGCCGCATCTTGTTCGATAAATGGAAGCGCACCGGCAAGGCGCAGGACATCAATATGTGCTGGCACAAGGGGCACCACCACATCGCGAACCCGATTTATTTCCCCAATGCCGGGCAAAAACACCAAGATGTCACCGGTGTCGCTTTTTAGAGAATCCAAAATTGTTGATGAAACAATATTTTCAAGTCGATCATTTCGTTGTCGGGGCACGTACCGAACATCAATTGGAAAACCACGCCCGTCGCTGGTGACAATAGGAGCAGGTCCCAGCGGGTCAGCCAGCAACATAGAAAATTTTTCTGTCTGTGGAGTCGCAGACATCGCAAGAATGCGCATGTCAGAGCCAAGAGCATCCTGTGCGTCCAGAAGAAGTGCGAGCCCTACATCAGTTGGCACGTTGCGTTCGTGGACTTCGTCAAAGATGACAAGCCCAACGCCCTCCAGGGATGGGTCTGCCTGTAATCGCCGAGTCAAGATTCCTTCGGTGAGCACTTCAATGCGAGTGTCGTCAGAAATATGGCGTTCATCACGAGTTTGATAGCCAACCATTTGACCCACTTTTTGACCCAACAAATCAGCCATCCGTCTTGCCGCCGCACGTGCTGCAAGGCGTCGGGGTTCAAGGATTAAAATTCGTTTGTTTTCAATCCATGGTTCCTGCAGTAAACGCAAAGGAACAATTGTTGTTTTTCCTGCGCCTGGGGGTGCAACAAGAATTACGCCGCGACGCAGGGCGAGTGCACCTCGAAGTTGTTCAAGGACGGCTTCAATCGGGAGAGATGCGGATGTAGATAATTCAGACAAAAGCGGCAGTACCGCGAAAGGTTCCTGGATCGCCTGGCGCGGGAATTGGTGGTGAAGACCAGTTCGTCAAGGTAGCAATTGTGTCACTGACATGGCGCCACGACTCTGCGGACCAACCTTGAGCGTGAGCAGATATTGTGCCATTGGCTTGCACGAGTACGAATGCAGGTAACTCGGTGAGACCGAGCGCTTTGACGGCGACGCGATCGGGGTCGACAAACACCAGAAAATCTTCCGCGTAGGGGCCCAGAAATATTTTTGCTTCCTTGGGACTGCATGTGATTAGCCAATTGACACGAACGGCTGCATCGCTGAATTGGTGCAAAATTCGCGCCGCGGTATCAAGAATCCAGGCACTTTCATTGGTGTAGGGGTCGATGACAACTGTGGCCATATGAAACATTGTCAGCCATTCGCGCAAAGTTCGAGATTGACCTGTGAGCGAGGTAAGGACAAGATCAGGACTGGGAGGGGGTAATTGTTCTGAGACCACGGAGACGACGCTAGTGCCTTGGCACTAGCGTTCGGTAGGTGCACCCCATTGAACATCTGCGATATGTAGCTCGCTCTCACGGGTCTGACCCCATTGAACTGGTCCTAGAGACTGCTGACGCCTTCGGTTCAATCGTGGGCGATCCTGCTGGCCTCGTGGTCGCGGCGCGACGGGTGGTGGAACACCACCCTACAAACGCTCCTTTGTGGTGGATGTGCGCACGTGTCTTGACGGCATTAGATCCGCGGCGTGAATTGCGCGACTGTATTGCTGCCCTGCAAAATGATGAGACATCGGTGCACATAGTTGATGCTTTGTCCGATGATGCCACTGTATGCATTGTCGGTTGGAACGGACTTGTAGTTGATGCTCTTGCCCGTCGTGGTGACACGTTTGTTTTAGTTGTTGACAGCAATGGCGAAGGGCAACATGCCCTCAGGTATTTTGATCGACACGATATTGCCGCCGAATTAGTTGGTCCAGAGGGCGCGGGGGCAGCAGCTGAATTTGCTGATGTCACCATCGTCTCAGCAGATGCCTGTGGTCGGGATTCGGTGTTGGCTGCGGGTGGGGCACTGGCTATCGCCAGTGTTGCATATTGCTCCCAAAAACCTGTGTGGCTGGTGGCAGGTTGCGGAACCCGACTTGCAGATCCGTTGTGGGAAGCAGTCCTTGCAAGTGCCCGCTTTCGCCCTGACTCGTGGGCGACTGGCGTTGACGTAGTGCCCCTTGCAATCTGTTCATTTGTTGTTGGGCCAGATGGCATGAAGCCCGCAATGTCAGCCAGTCTTGCGCCCGAATGTCAACACGCACCCGAGTTGCTCAGACGCAGCGTTATCTGACCCTTAAAATTTTGTTACCAATCGTCTAGGTTGTAGCAATGGCTAGTAGACGTAATCAGATTGAAATGACACCTCTCGAAGTGGAGCAGTTCCTCTGCGGAAGGTACGTAATGAACATCGCAACAAATGGACCAAACGGATACCCGCACCTCGTGGCGATGTGGTTCGCCATGATTGATGGAAAACCTGTGTTTTGGACGTTTGGAAAGGCGCAAAAAGTCATGAATCTTCGGCGCGACGCGCGGATTACTGCCCTTGTTGAAACTGGAGAGGACTACAACGAACTTCGGGGAGTAGAACTTGTCGGAACAGCACGTCTCGTGGAAGATCATGAGGAAATCGTGCGGATAGGAGCGCTCGTGGCTCAAAAATATAGTGGTGATATTGCAGTCGGACCAGAAGGAATGCAATTCATTGACATGCAGGCACATAAGCGAATTGGTGTTGTGATTGATGTAGAAAAAACTGTGACATGGGATCACACAAAACTGGGTGGCGTCTACTAGGGGGATCCTGATGGGTGAGAAAATTAGTTTTAAAAGCAATGGTTCGACGTGTGATGGATACATCTCTGGTTCAGGTGGCGCTGGGATCATCGTGATTCAAGAATGGTGGGGTCTTGTGCCACACATTTGCGATGTCGTTGATCGATTCGGGGCTGCTGGATATACGGCACTGGCGCCTGACTTGTACCACGGCGAATCAAGTCAAGAACCCGATGGTGCAGGCAAGTTGATGATGGGGCTGAATCTCGGTCAGGCGGCAAAAGATTTAAGTGGAGCCATTGATGCGCTGCAACAACGAACCGGCCGCAGCAAAGTTGGAGTTGTTGGATTTTGTATGGGTGGGGGATTGACGCTTGCGTTGGCTTGTCAACGACCAGATGCAGTCGCCGCTGCAGCCCCTTTCTATGGAGTTATTCCCTGGGCGAGTGCGCAGCCAAACTGGAGTGCTCTCAACGCTGTAGTCGAGGGGCATTATGCATCAAACGACGGATTCGCCTCACCAGAACAGGCGCGCGCAATTGAATCGGATCTGCGTTCGCGTGGCAAAGTCGCCACATTGCATATTTACGAAGGCACAGAACACGCATTTTTCAACAATTCACGTCCAGAGGTTTTCAATGCCGACGCCGCACAGACGGCATGGGATCGCACCTTGGCGTTATTTGCTGCGAACCTCTGATCGCTTGTACCTAGATTTTGAGAGCAGCGATTGCTTGGGCAATCGCAAGACTGCGACGAGCATTATCAACGTGCAGGTTCTCGATCATGCGACCATCTAATTGCACAACGCCCACTCCAGCAGCGAGAGCTTCATCAAATGCAGCAATAACCCGTTTCGCGTATTCGACTTCGGTTTCGCTCGGCGCCCACATGTCGTTGGCACCCTCAACTTGATCAGGGTGGATCAAAGTTTTACCGTCAAATCCCATATCGGCACCCTGACCGCATTCGGCCAAAAATCCACCAGTGTTCTTGATGTCGTTATAAACACCGTCCAGGATTATTTTGCCAGCCTCGCGTGCCCCGAGAAGTGCTGTTGCAAGATGCCCAATTAGCGGTGCCCGCCCAGGTATTTGTTTGGCACGTAACTCTTTCGTTAGGTCGTTGGTTCCCATCACCAATACGACCACCCGCGGATGTGCCGCAATTGAGCGCACATTGAATATCGCCTCAGGGGTTTCAATCATGGCCCAAATGTTCATGCCACTCGGTGCACCTGCAGCATCAAGGGCATCAGAAATGGCCTGTACTTCTGCAACATTATTTATTTTTGGAATCACCACCGCTGATACGCAACTTTTTGCTGCTGCGGCAATATCTGCCGCTCCCCATGGTGTTGCAAGTGAATTGCAGCGGATGGTTATTTCACGATTTCCATAGTCTCCCGATGATGCCGCAGCACAAGCGTTTGCTCTGGCTGCATCTTTTGCGTCAGGAGCAACAGCATCCTCCAAATCAAAGATGAGTGCGTCACAGGAGATATTTTTGGCTTTTTCAAGGGCTCTTTCATTGGCTGCAGGCATGTACAACACCGAGCGCCGTGGGCGTAAATCTGTCATGGGTGTCTCCTGTTTCAATTATTCAAGATGTTTCAGAATCCGTATAACGATGCCAATTGCGGATCACGAGCAGCAAGTTGACGGGCAAGTTGCACCACAACGTGACACTGCTTAACTGACGCATCATCTTCCATTTTGCCGTCAAGCATGATTGCGCCAGTTCCGTCACCCATGGCCTCAATCACGCGTTGTGCCTGAGCAACATCTTGTGCACGAGGACTAAAAACACGCTTGGCGATATCAATTTGGACGGGATGCAAACTCCAGGCGCCAACACAACCCAGCAGGTATGCATTGCGAAACTGATCTTCACAGGCGACAACATCTTTGATGTCTCCGAATGGTCCGTAAAAGGGCAAAATGCCATGCGTAACACAAGCATCCACCATGCGAGCAAGAGTGTAGTGCCACAAATCCTGCTGAAACGCCGCGCGAATCGCCTCTGGATTATTAGCATCGGGATCTTGTCGCACGACATAGTCGGGATGTCCACCTCCGACGCGAGTTGTTTTCATGCGGCGATTGGCGGCGAGGTCCGCAGGTCCAAGCGAAAGTCCTTGCATGCGAGGAGAAGCACCACATATTTGCTCGACGTTGGCAACTCCGCGCGCCGTTTCAAGGAGGGCGTGCACCAGGATGGGGCGAGTGAGGTGCGCACGCGCCTCAAGTTGAGCAAGAAGACGATCAACATAGTGAATGTCTTCGGGTCCTTCAACTTTTGGAATCATGATGACATCGACTTTGTCACCAGCTTCGGTGACAATTCTCGTGATGTCATCCAAGAACCATGGCGAATCCAAACTGTTTACTCGCGTCCACAATTGTGTGTCACCCATTTTGAGATTCTTGGCGACATTAATGAATCCTTGGCGCGCCGCCTCTTTGTCTGCCATGGGAATCGCGTCTTCAAGATTGCCGAGCAAGATGTCAACGGTTGAGACAACCTCGGGCAGTTTGGCCACAACTTTTTCAAGTTGTGGTGGGAAAAAATGAATCACTCGACTGGGTCGGAAAGGAATCTCACGCAGTGGCGTGGGGGCCCCAGCGGCAAGAGGTTTGAAGAAATCACGAGGAGGTCGCACACCTAGAGCGTAGGTGGAAACAGTGGTCTTGGCGCACCAGCAGACCTATCCTGCTGGGGATGACGAAACAGATTAAGGCAATTTTATTTGACGCTGGCGGTGTGCTTGTTCTCCCAGACCCCACGGTATTGGCTCCGCTTTTGCAGTTTTATGGGGCATCGGCACCAATTGAGCAGTATGTGCGGGCCCATTACGTGGGGATGGCCGCCAAGTCCAAAACGCGCTCCCTTGAGTCTGATTGGTCGGCTTATAACGAGGCCTATGTGCGTCATGTTGGGGTGCCAGAACAAGATTGCGACGCTGCTTGTGCCACCCTTTCACGAACCAGAAGCGCATACTTGTGGCGTTATCCAGTTGCCCAAAGTGCATCAGCCCTGAATGCACTGCACGAGGCCGGAATGCCAATTGGTGTGGTGAGTAATGCCAATGGACAAATTGAAGAAATATTAGTCAGAAGTGGAATGTGCCAGGTTGGCATCGGGAATGGTGCTCCGGTTCGGTGTGTTATCGACAGCCATATAGTTGGAGTCTCCAAACCAGATCCAAAGATTTTTGATTTCGCACTTCCGTTTTTCCCAGGTATTGAGCGAGACAGTATTGCTTATGTCGGGGACTCCGTGATGATGGATGTTGAAGGTTCTCTAGCAGCGGGACTTGTGCCGTATTTACTGGACCCCTACGGGGACTCTCCAGCATGCGGCGCAACTGTTATTGGTTCGCTAAACGAACTACTTGCCCTGTGCCTCGATTAGCCGCCGGGCGATGACTTTTAGACAGAGTGTTTCGTCAGCACCTTCAAAAATCGACAACACACGAGCGTCAACATAGAGACGGCTTACTGAGTATTCCTCCGCATAGCCGTAGCCACCATGTATCTGCAGTGCTTCGCGCGTCACCCATTCGGCTGCTTTGCAAACATAGGCCTTCACCATGCTTGCCTCCATCGCGCCTTCACCTTTACCCATGAGACCTGCAACTGCATACGAAAACTGACGTGAACCTTGAATCACCATTGCCATTCGTCCAAGTTTTACCTTGGTGAGTTCAAAATTAAAGATGCTTTCACCAAATACGGTGCGATTGTTGGCGTAGTCAAGTGCCGCATCGTATGCCGCTTGCATCACGCCAACTGCCCGCGCTGCGGTTTGGAGGCGGCCGTTTTCGAAGCCTTCCATTTGCAGATAAAAACCTCTTCCAAGTCCAGCGTCCCCGCCAATCAAATTGTCAGCAGGAACCCACCAATTTTCAATTGCAATTTCGTATGAATGCATTCCCCGATACCCGATGGTGTCGATTGGCCGACCTTCCATGCGGCCACCACCGTCTTGGTGAAACACAAAACCATGAGACTCTCCCAATGGTTTAGGCACAATAAACAAACTCAAACCACGATGGGTGAGCGAGCGGTCTGGATCAGTGCGGGCCAGCAACATCAGCACGTTGGCCCGAGCAGCAAAGGTGCACCATGTCTTTACGCCATTGATCACCCAACCTTCTTGGCCATCGGCATTTTTTGCGCGCACGCCTGTCGTTTTGATGCCAGCAACATCACTGCCGTAGTCAGGTTCCGTGACGGCAACTGCAGCCATCACTTCGGCGCTCGCTAACTTTGGCAACCACTCGTGTTTCTGTTCTTCCGTTCCACCTTTGACAAGGGCACGAGTAAGAATCTCTGGACGAGTGATTAACGAACCACCAATTCCAAGGGATGCATGCGAGAGTTCTTCGGTGGCAATCACTGAAGCCATGTATTCACCCTCGCCACCTTCGCTGAACCCACCGTATTCCGAAGGAACGCTAAGTCCAAAGGCTCCGATGTCTGCAAGTCCCGAGATGATTTTCTCGGGTACGTCGCCATTAAATCTGTGAACATGCTCTGCCTCAGGGGCAATTACCTTGCTTGCAAAGAGTCGAAACGTGTCTTGCACCATTTCAAAGTCGCTGTCAAGATGCCGAGGTCCTGGTGTGTCTGCAAGCGATGCCAAAAACTCTGGAGCCCGATAGGTGGCTAGGAATTCATTGGTGCTGGAGAATTCATCCAGATTAACTCCCCACATTTTTTCACGACCGATTAACCGAGAGATGAGGTCGTGCACCATGTCAGCAGTAAATGCACACGTGATGCGCCCTTCGATGTCGCCCTTGGCGCCGTAATCAAGCAATGACCGCGCAGTTTCTACGGCAGCCGAAGCATGAGCAAGATCGTAAGCAAGTGTCTGATTTTCGTCTGGACCACCCGATTTTGTAAGGGTTGCAATGCCTGTTGCAATTATTTTTTTAGCAACTGCGATAGCCGCAGCGGCTCCTTGCAGGTCAGGGGAAGTTGTGAGGCTCATATCACCAAACGCTAGTGAAAGAACAGGCACGAACTAGCACCCTCGTCGGATTTTCCAAGATGGAGGCGCGTGACGGTGGTCGCGCCTAGTCTGAAGAGGTGCCTAAGTTGGTTGGCAATACCTCGATGGGGGACTCATGGATTAAAAGTGAGCCTGACGTCGACGTTGAAAGGCGGGTACTTGACGCCCAAATTGCATACCTGATGAGTCAGCCTGAGTTGCTCGGCGAGACTCTGGCAATCGTTGTCGTTCATCGGGGACAAATTGTGGCCGAGGTATACGGGCCGGGCATAGATAGCGACACAAAACTGATTTCATGGTCGATGGCAAAAAGCATCACGCATGCATTGATTGGCATGGCCATGGGAGATGGACTGCTAGATGTCAATGCTCCAACCGGACTACCTGAGTGGGCCGATGATGATCGCAGAGAAATCACGATGCAGCATCTCTTGGAGATGCGCTCTGGTTTGTCGTGGACGGAGGATTATCTGGACGAGAAAGCCTCTGATGTCATCAAAATGTTGTTTGGAAGTGGCTCTGATGACAATGCAGGGTTTGCGATTTCTAAATCACTGGAGTACCAACCGGGATCAAATTGGAGTTACTCTTCGGGCACAACAAATATCATCACCAGGCTTTTAGCGCGGGCGCTCAAGGAAGAAATTGGCAGCAACGCAATGGTTTGTAATTTTTTGCAACAAAGATTATTTGACGCCCTTGGAATGAACTCTGCGAGTGCCAAGTTTGACCCCTCCGGAACATTCGTAGGTTCGTCCTATGTTTTTGCCAGTGCTCGAGACTTTGCCAAGTTCGGATACCTGTATCTCAATGACGGCATGCTCGGCCAAAAGCGCGTCCTTCCAGTCGGATGGGTAGACCATGGTGCAAGGTTTAGTGCTTATGACCCTGACAATGGGTTTTGCTATGGCTCACACTGGTGGACGTGGCCGAGCGAACCAAAAAGCATGGTCGCGCTTGGCTACGAAGGGCAATACACGTGGGTGCTCCCATGTAGAGACCTTGTTTTGGTGCGCCTCGGCAAAACAGATGCAAGCAAAAAAAATGCGCTTACGCATCATTTGCTCTCTGTTATCGGGGCATTCCCTATTGCGACATCGCTTATTGATAAAAGTAGTGGCAGTGCCTGAGCAAAAATTCAAATACCTGAGGACAGCCAAGATGGTGACGCTGTTTGCGGTAATTTATTTTTTCGTACTTCCACTTGTACCTGGTTTTCGCCAAGCGATCAACCAAATATCTGAAGTTGACCCTGGGATGTTGTTTGTCGGCGTGGGACTGCAAGCTTTTTCACTCTTGGCGTACACACTTTTGACTCGTGCGGCACTTGGGCAGGAAGCCTCAAAAATCAGCACCACTCGACTTTTTAGAATACAACTCAGCACGAAAGCACTGGGCAACATCATGCCCGGCGGAAGTGCTGCAAGTTCGGCGCTCGGCTATCGACTCTTGACGACTTGTGGCATCTCGGGTCCAGATGCCGGATTTGCGTTGGCGACAGCAGGTATTGGTTCGGCAATGGTGCTCAATGTCATCTTGTGGCTGGGTCTGATTATTTCTATTCCGGGAAGGGGGGTGAACCCCATCTATGGAACTGCTGCAGTTGTCGGGATTATCTTGATGGCATTTGCTGCATTTTTAATATTTGGTCTAGTTGAGGGCCAGGGTCGTTCGGAGCGAATGGTGCGCAGGATTGCCCGCAGGGTGCGCTACGACGAAGAACGTGCAGCCGATGTTCTACAACATCTTGGACTACGCGTTGAACTTCTTGCTGCTGATCACAAATTGTTGATTCGAGTCGTTGGCTGGGCCACTGTTAACTGGATTCTTGACGGAGCATCGCTTTGGGTGATGGTCAATGCTTTTGGGGGTTCATTGCATTTTGATGGACTCGTCGTGGCTTTTGGTCTCGCCAATGTAATGGCGGTGATCCCGATCACTCCCGGTGGTCTTGGCATCGTGGAAGGCATTTACATTCCAACCCTGGTGGGTTTTGGATTAACGCGCACAGTTGCCACAGTAAGTGTGCTGACATATCGGGTGGCACAGTTTTGGTTACCGATCTTGGTGGGTTGGCTTTGCTATCTGTCATTGCGGGTTGGGCCGTTTTCTATCGAGCGGATGAAGCGACTAGGACCAATGCCTGCTTTGCTGAAGCGGGAAGTCGCACGCGGAGTCAACAATGTTGATTGGGTAGAGCGTTTTGCGCCCAAAGACCGCACAGGACAGTTCGTGCGGCCAACGGTAGACAAGGATGAACTTGAGTATTCAGACGATGACTCTGGAAGTGTCGCCCAGCCTGAACTATCGTCAGAGTAGTGGCTATTCATGAGCGTCCCTTTGGTCGGTGTCTAGAAGACTTTGTGATCGGAGATGTGTATCGACATTGGCCCGGAAAAACCATCACTGAATACGACGATCATCTGTTTTGTATGATCACGATGAATCATCATCCACTCCACACCAATGATTGGTTTGCGGCCCAAAGTGTTCAGGGGCGCAATGTGGTGGTGGGTAATTTGGTCTATTCATTGGTGCTTGGAATGAGTGTTCCAGATGTCAGCGGAGCAGCGATTGCCAATCTTGAAGTCGAGACATTGCAACACAAGTTCCCCACCTTTCATGGAGACACCGTCCATGCGGAGACGCGCGTCCTTGAAGTACAAGAAAGTAAGTCAAAAAACGATCGTGGGATTGTGACTGTTGAAACAAAAGGTTTCAATCAAGACGGAAAAGAGGTTTGCTACTTTCGTCGTCGCGTAATGGTCTGGAAAAGAGAATTTGCTCCGATGCGTCGTCGTCCCCATGATGGCCAAGATGTGTGGTCTGACTGATCGTTAGGTTTGGGCGACAGAAACCCAATCCACAATTGCTTTATTTACAATTTTTGGTTGCTCAAGATGCAAAAAGTGGCCAGCATCCTGGATTATCTCGGTTTTCACTGTTGGACAAAGGGCGCGTGCTGATTCAGCAACTGGGGCGAGCATGCACCCGTCATTGACTCCATGTAGATAAAGAGTTGGCTGTGTGGGTATCTGCGTAGTTGCATTTTGGATGTCTTCTAGTGCGGGATCACGTTTTCCATCACCGAGCGTGGCACGGTAATACCCGAGGGCGGCCGCGAGATTGGCTGGCTCGCGCAAACAGTCTTTGACGTGGGCAATGTCGACACTTCCATCAAAGCCTGGTGACCAGTCGCTCCACAACATGTCGATAAATGCATGATCATTGGCGGCAACCACGAGATCAGATAGGGCATGTTGAAAAAAGAACATGTACCAACTGTGTTTTATTTGAGCAAGATTGTTCATGAACGCAAGTCCTACGGCTGGGCCTGGAGGTACGGCCATCCCGACAACACTTCGCCAACGCGTTGGTTCATGAACGGCGGCACCGAAGACTGTCATTGAACCCCAGTCGTGACCGATTATTACTGCGCTCGAGTCAGCACCCAGCGCCTCATGAAGCGCATTCGCATCCGCCGAAAGAGCCCCAGTTTGGTAATAACCATCGATCGGGATACTTGTTGGGGCATAGCCGCGAGTAAATGGCGCAACGGCATGAAAGCCGGCGTTAGCGAGCTCTGGAAGTAGATATCGCCAAGTGTGGGCACTGTCTGGGAATCCGTGGAGGCAAAGAGCAAGCGGTCCACTCCCACATTCCAGCAGACCAAAGGAAACGCCACGGGCGGTGATAGTTCTTGTTGAGATCGAGGTCATAGCGCAAGAGTAGTCGGCAACCACAATCTGGTGCGACGCACGTCACGCCCCGACCCTCTAGGCAAAATGGGATAGCTGGGTCTAGCGTGGACATCGTGGGGACAAAAAGTATAGATGTGATGTTTCATGGCGTACGGGGATCAACGCCATGTCATTGCCCGGAGACATTTCGTTATGGCGGAAATACATCTTGTGTGTCACTAAATGTTGTCGGGCAACAACAAATTATTCTTGATCTCGGCACTGGACTGCAATATCTGGGTCATCAAATTGTCAAGGAAAAGAAGCCGTTTCATGCGACTGCATTGTTGTCCCACCTGCATTGGGATCATGTTCAAGGGATGCCATTTTTTACCCCAATGATGAGTGATGATGCGATTTTAGATGTATATGGTCCGGCCCAAGAAAGTGGTGTGCAATTACAAACTGCGATAACAGAAATGATCAGGCCACCAATGTTCCCACTCGGCATCATGGATTTTCCGGGCACGTTCAATTTTATTGATATATCAGACAATGATTTTTACATTGGTGATTTCAAGATTCGCTCCCGACAGATCCCTCATGTTGGGAATACGCTTGGATTCCGAGTGGAGATTGACGGCATCAGTGTTGCTTATTTGTCGGATCATCAACAGCCCTACGATGGGTCATTCACGGTGATTGAGTCGGTACATGAATTGGTGGATGATTGCGATCTCCTAATTCATGACTCCCAGTACACGCCTGCTGAGTTTAAGCAAAAATTTAATTGGGGTCACTGCACGCCGGACTTTGCAGTGCAAGTGGCAAAAGAGTGCCGTGTCAAACGGTTGGTGATGTTTCACCACGATCCGTTACGCAATGACTCCGCGCTTGATGAACTTGCCCAAATGAGGGTTTCGGAGGGTCTCGAGGTGATCGTCGCAGCCGAGGGGATGACCATAACGCTGCAATGACATCTGAACGATACAGCGTGCAACTGGTGAAGTTGTCTATTGTGTCACTGTGAGTTCTTTTGACAGCACCCACTTCAGATCGGTGCTCAGCAATGTGCCGACATCTGTTGTGATAGTTACCGGCCTAGACGCCAATTCAGAACCCCATGGCATC
>SXGQ01185741.1_pt1 | contig 70791 bp, 57 predicted proteins | sample 3178371 | NCBI WGS metagenome assembly SXGQ01 (sample SAMN11356859, study PRJNA531348) | freshwater metagenome | isolation source: freshwater sample F1-20 | place: China: Fuxian Lake, Yuxi | collected 2017-12-25 | reverse complement strand
AAGGGTGAAGGGTGAAGGATGAAAGGTGAAGAGGTTGAGAAGACGGCGGACAACGGTCAGCGGACGGCGGACATTCTCCCAGCGGCCTCTCGCAACGTCTCTTCCTTCTTCGCAAAACAAAACCGAAGCACTTTATGATCGTCGCCGTTACGGTAAAAAGCGGAAACCGGAATGGTGGCCACTCCTTTCTCTTTGATCAGGCGGATGGCAAAATCAGTATCCGACTCGTCACTGATCTGATGATACTTCGCACAGATGAAATAACTACCCTGACTGGGCAAGAACTCAAACCCACTGCCCTCCATCAACGAGAGAAACAGATCGCGCTTCCGCTGTAAAAAAGAACCCAGCAATAAATACCCCTCCTTGTTATCAAGATACTCAGCCAACGCTACCTGCGCCGGGGCAAAACAAGAGAACGTATTGAACTGATGCACCTTCCGAAACTCCTTCATCAACGTCTCCGGCGCGATGCAATACCCCAACTTCCACCCGGTGCAGTGATATACTTTTCCGAACGAAAAACAAACAAAACTCCTTTCCCGCAGCTCCGGATACCGCAACATGCTTAAATGCGGCATCCCGTCAAAGATCAAATGCTCATAGACCTCATCGCTGATGATATAGAGATCGGGATGCGTGGCCACGATGGAACGCAACGCCACGATGTCGAGATCGGTCAGCACCCGTCCGCTCGGATTATGCGGGGAATTCAACACGATCGCCCTCGTCCGGGCCGTGATCCGTCGCTTCACCTCGTCCCAATCGATCCGATAATCGGGGTGCGATAAAGAAAGCGTTACCGCCACGCCCCCATTCAACTCGATACCCGGAATATAACTGTCATAGGCCGGCTCAAATACGATCACCTCATCGTCCGGATGAACGAGGGTGGTCAGCGCCGTGTAGATCGCGTACGTGCCACCCGGGGTAATGGTGATGGAAGCATTCGGATCGACGGCTGCCCCGTAGAGTGCCTGAACTTTCTCGGCGAGTCTTTCGCGTAGGGGACCATAGCCCGGCATCGGCGCATATTGATTGAACCCGTCACGCATCGCCTTGCTCAAGCCCTCGCGCAAGGCCTCGGGCATCGGAAAATCGGGGAATCCCTGTCCCAGATTCACCGCCTGATGCTCGGCAGCCAACGCACTCATGGTCGTGAAGATCGTGGTGCCTACCCGCGGAAGTTTGGATTCAAATGCCATGTCAGAGATATTGCTCGCCGAAATTCCGTTTCACCTCGGCTACGTATTCCTTGATCGCCTGCTCCTGATCACGCTTGCAGATCAACAGCACATCGGGTGTATCCACAATGATATAATCCTTCAACCCCTGCAACACCATCAGCTTATCAGACGAGGCATGCACCATGCAATTGTTCGCATCCACCACCATCACCTGCTTGCCCACCACCGCATTGCCGAAATAATCTTTTTCCATATTGTCCCAGGCGCTGTTCCACGTACCCAGATCGCTCCAGCCAAAATCGGCCGGGATCACATACACATTATCCGCTTTCTCCATCACTGCAATGTCGATCGACGTATTCACGCAGAGCGAATAGATCCGCTCCACCGCCTCGGCCTCGGCCGAGGTATTGAAGGCCGACCGCTCAGCTTGAAACAACTCATTGATCTCCGGCACGTGTTTTTCCAGTGCGGTGAGAATACTATCGACCGACCACGTGAAGATCCCGGCATTCCATAAAAAATCACCGCTGGCCAAAAAGGTGTTGGCCATCTCCCAATTGGGCTTCTCCGTGAATGTCTTGACGTCAAACACATCATCGACCCGCACCTCCGGATCGAATTGAATGTATCCGTATCCGGTGTTGGGGTGATTCGGTTTGATGCCGATGGTGACCAACGCATCGCGTGTCTCCACAAAATCAAAGGCCTGGTTCACGACCGACCCAAAGGCCGACGGATCCATGATGAGGTGATCGGCCGGCGCGGCGATCATCGACGCTTTCGGATCGATCGCCTTCAACTTGTACGTGATGTAAGCGATACAAGCTGCCGTATTCTTTCGGTAGGGCTCGGCCAGGATCTGCGCCTCCGGGATCTCGGGCAATTGTTCCCGCACCAGCGAAACGTATTCAGCAGAGGTTACAATGAAAATATTTTCCGGTGGCACCAGACCCTTGTAGCGATCCACCGTCTGTTGGATCAGGGTTCGTCCCAACCCCAATACATCCAAAAATTGTTTGGGATAAGTCGACCGACTCATCGGCCAGAACCGACTGCCGATCCCCCCGGCCATTACCGCCACGTATCGATGCTTATTCATAGGTCAATGTAATCCTTCCCGGATCAGGTCATGTATATGGATCATGCCCACATATCGATCGTCCTGCACCACCGCCAGCTGCGAGATCGAATGATCCTGCAACACACTCAGGGCCTCCACCGCCAGGGCCTCGGGCGCGATACACTTGGGACCAGCCGACATGATATCGATCGCCTTCATCCCACTCCAATCTACCCCCCGCTCCAACATGCGACGTAAGTCGCCATCCGTAATGATGCCCAATAATTTTTCCTGCGCATCCACCACGGCCGTTACCCCCAACCGCTTTTTCGTCATTTCTAAAATTGCTTCCTGTACCGTTGCATCGGGACGAACACAAGGCCTCTCATTGGCACGAGCCAACTCCAATACCCGCAAATGCAATCGCTTCCCCAACGCACCACCCGGATGCACCCGGGCAAAGTCATCCGACTGAAATCCCCGAAGCCTCATCAAACAGATCGCGAGCGCATCACCCATCACCAATTGTGCCGTCGTACTGGTCGTGGGGGCGAGGTTATTGGGACAAGCCTCCTGCTCCACCACCGTATCAATCACCACATCGGCCTGCATCGCCAAATAAGAATCCAACTTGCCCACCAACGCGATCAACGTATTGCCAAACTCCTTGACGAGCGGCACCAAAGTTTTGATCTCCGCACTCTCCCCGCTTTTACTGATCATCACCACCACATCCCCTGGCAAAATCATACCCAGATCTCCGTGAATGGCATCGGCCGCATGCATGAAAACCGCCGGCGTACCGGTCGAATTGAACGTGGCCACGATCTTCTGTGCAATGACAGCACTCTTTCCGATACCGCTTATGATGACACGACCCTGAGCCTCCGATAAGATCTGTACGGCCCGCTCAAAATCAGCCCCGATCCGATCGGCCAAGGCCGCCACAGAAACAGACTCCAGGTGAATGGTCTCCCGCGCTATGTTTTGAATGGATGTGGCCATGAGAAGAAAACTGGGCAAAACTAACCAATTTTAATGGCCTATGCCCGTTCGTTAAAAACCCGGTAAAACGTTGTTTTTCCCCTTGAAATCAGGCACTTGAGTGGTAACTTAGCCCCCCTTCAAAATAAAAACCGACACCCCGCCAAAACTTCGTACCTTATGAAGTGAACCGAGTGGACCGAGGTTTGTTTAACGAAATGGCTAAAAAATCGAACATAAAGACGACAAAGACCAAGAAATCCCCCGCCCGAGCCGGCAAATCTGACCTACACCAAGCCCTTCACGAGCATTTTGGATTCGATCAATTCAAAGGCCAGCAGGAGAAGGCCATTGAATCGCTGTTGGCCGGACACGACACTTTCGTGATCATGCCCACCGGTGGCGGCAAAAGCCTCTGCTACCAACTCCCGGCCCTGATCAGCGAAGGCGTGGCCATTATCGTTTCTCCGCTCATCGCGCTGATGAAAAATCAGGTCGACCTGATCCGCGGCTACAGCAGTGAAGATGCCATCGCCCATTTCCTGAACTCGACCCTCAGCAAAAAAGAGATCAAGGAAGTACAATCCGATCTCACCAGCGGCACCACCAAGATGCTGTACGTGGCACCGGAAACACTGACCAAGACCGAGAACCTGGAATTTTTCAGCGAACTGACCATCTCCTTCTTCGCGGTGGATGAAGCGCATTGTATCTCGGAATGGGGACATGATTTCCGACCCGAATACCGCCGCCTGCGCGAGATGATGAACGAGATCAGTCCCACCGCCCCCATGATCGCCCTCACCGCCACCGCCACGCCCAAGGTACAAACCGACATCGTCAAGAACCTGGAGCTGCGCCAACCCAATATTTTTATTTCCTCCTTCAATCGGTCCAATCTCTTCTACGAAGTGCTTCCCAAGATCAAAAAGGCACAGACCGATGAGAACATCGTCCGCTTCATCAAATCGATGAAAACCAAAAGCGGGATCATCTATACGCTCAACCGAAAAACGACCGAGGAACTGGCCGATATCTTAATGGCCAACGGCATCAAGGCCGTGGCCTATCACGCAGGGCTCGACAGCAAGCTTCGTGCCGAGCGGCAGGATCAATTCCTCGGCGAAGACGTGCAAGTGATCTGCGCCACCATCGCCTTTGGCATGGGAATCGACAAGCCCGATATCCGCTTCGTGATCCACTACAACATCCCCAAATCGATCGAGAATTATTATCAGGAAACAGGAAGGGCGGGCCGCGACGGACTCGAAGGAAAATGTATCCTCTATTATTCGCATAAAGACGTCAGCAAACTCGAACACCTGATGCGCGATAAGCCTCTGAGTGAACGCGAAGTGGGGGCCCAGCTCATCCAGGAAACCGTGGCGTTCGCGGAAACCGGCGTTTGCCGTCGTCGCATGCTGATGAGTTATTTCGGAGAAGAATACCCGAACGAGAATTGCGGGCAGTGCGACAACTGCCGCCAACCCAAAGAAAGACAAGACGCCAAAGCCGAAGCCGCTTTGGTCTTAAAAGCCATTCGCGAACTGGACGAACGCTTCGCCACCGAATACGTGATCTCCATCCTCATCGGAAAGATCACGCCGCAAATTCAAATGTTCCGTCACGAAGGCGTCGAGGTCTTCGCCGCCGGAAACGACCAAGAGCCCTATTACTGGAACTCCTTGATCCGGCAAATGATCCTGGAGGGACTGCTCACCAAAGACATTGAAGAGTACGGCGTACTCAAGATCACGAAGAAAGGAGACGCGTATCTGAAAAAGCCGAAGTCCTTCGAAATGGTCATCAACAACCTCTACAACGATGCGCATGCCGATGACGAGGAAGGAGCCGGAGAAGAAGGCGAAGTCTTGGCGCTCGACGACCGATTGATGAAGATGCTGATGGAACTGCGCCAACAGGAAGCCAAGAAAAAAGGATTGCCGCCCTTCGTGATCTTTCTGGAATCATCGCTGCAGGACATGGCTACGTTCTATCCGACGACCTTGGAGGGGCTTGAAAAATGTCAGGGCATCAGCAAAGGCAAGGCCCTCAAATACGGAAAACCCTTCGTAGACCTGATCGCCCGATACGCAGAGGACAACGGCATCGAACCGCCCGATGATTTTGTGATGAAGAGCGTCGTCAACAAAAGCGGAAATAAAGTTTATATCATTCAGAACACCGATAAGAAAGTATCGCTGGAAACCATCGCCAAGAACAAAGGCTGGCGCATGGATGAAATGCTGGAAGAAATGGAAAGCATCGCTGCCAGCGGCACCCGCCTCAACCTCGATTACGCCATCGATGAAATGCTCGACGAAGAGGAACAGGACGAGATCATCGAATACTTCAAAGGTTGTGAAACCTCCTCGCTGCAAGTAGCCCAGGAAGAACTGGCCGATTTCGATTTCAACTGGGAACAACTCAAGATCATGCGGATCAAGTTTCTGACCAAGTTTGGGATGTGAGCACCCGAAGCGCGCGTCCTCGCCCGCCGAAGCTTTAGCGAAGGTGGGTGTCTGCCGTTAGCTCTCTAAACAGTAAATTCGTTCATGCGCTATATCCTCCTCCTTTCCTTCCTCACGCTTGCCTGTACCTCCATGAAAGTCCCCGCCAATAAACCCATCAACCGCATGGTAGCCCATCGAGGTGCGTTCAAGAAAAACGGATTCCCGGAAAACTCCATTGCCTCTTTGCGGGAAGCGATCCGCCTGGGTTGTATTGGTTCTGAATTCGATGTTCGAATGAGTGCGGATGATTCACTGGTGGTGAATCACGATGAACACTATCATGATTTAGATATCGAAAAAACAACTTATTCGGCGCTGTTGCCTTTTCCACTTTCCAACGGGGAGAAACTGCCTACGCTTCGCGAGTATCTGATAGCGGGGATGGAGGATAACCGACACACCGATCTCGTCTTGGAGATCAAACCTTCGGGGTTGGGACCGGAACGCGCCCGGGCAATAGTGGATCGGGTACTGGCCTGTGTGAAGGAGGTAAACCCATCATATAACATCGTATACATCAGTTTCGACTATAGCATGTGCTTGCGCATATTAGAAAAGATCCCAATGGCGCATGTGCAGTATTTGAATGGCGACAAAAACCCCGATCAGCTAAAAGAGGCAGGTATTCGGGGCATGGACTACAATTATAACGTGTATAAAAAGCACCCGGAATGGATTCCCCGGGCCAAAGCGCTGGGAATCGTGTTGAATGTGTGGACGGTCAATGACCTCACGCTGATGAACGATTTTCTGAAACAAGGATTCGATCTCATCACCACCAACGAACCGGAAGCGGGACTGAAGCTGAAATAGACCGCGGTCGGTGGTCGGTGGTCGGCGGACATTTCCGTACCTTCGTCCCCTCCCCCGGGAGCGGACCCTTAGCTCAGTTGGTTAGAGCGACAGACTCATAATCTGTGGGTCGCAGGTTCAAGCCCTGCAGGGTCCACTTATATTCAAAATCGTAACCTTTCCTTAACTGCTAAGCCGATAGTTTTGCTCCCTTATGAATATGAAGCATTTCCTCCTCCCCGCCTTTCTGTTGATGGTTCTCAGCGGAATCGCCCAGAATACGCCTCCCAAAAAGAAGGATAAATCCAAGCCCAAGATCGACCTGACGGGTCGTTCGAACGACCACTTGCTGTTGCAGGTGGGCTATACCCAGTGGGCGAACCTACCGGATACGCTGAGTACGAGCGGACTTTCCAAATCCTTCAACGGGTATGTGATGTTCGATTTCCCCTTCAAGAACGACCCCCGGCTGAGCATGGCTTTTGGCCCGGGTATCGGCTCCGACCACATCCTTTTCACGAAGCGGAGCATTGGGATCAAGGAGTTGACCCCTACCCTGCGCTTCACGAACGTGCAGGATACCAATCATTATAAGAAGTCCAAGTTGGCGACCGTCTACCTGGAAGCCCCGATCGAGTTCCGGTTCAATAAGAACCCGGATAAGAATAACGGATTCAAATGGGCCATTGGTATGAAAGTAGGAACCCTGCTGAATGCCCATACCCGCAACACCAAATGGCAAAACCGCAGCGGCAGCCTCCTGAACAATTATGTGATGAAGGAAACCAGCAAACGATTCTTCAACCGCACCCGACTGGTTGCACATGGACGCGTCGGCCTCGGCCACATCAGCCTCTATGGTAGCTACCAACTGACCACCGTCATCAAAGATGGCTTCGGTCCGGCCGTACGGCCGTTGACCGTGGGACTTACTATTTCGGGACTATAACTTCGTTTAGTGTTTAGAGAACAGTGTTTAGGACCAATCTAAACCCTGTTCTCTGCTCTCTAAACTCTCGCAATGATCGACAACAAACAAAAGATCCTGCAATCCGAACGAGCCGTGCTCGTAGGAGTTATCCAAAAAGACCAAACCGAGGCGCAAGTAAATGAGTACCTCGACGAGCTTGCGTTTTTAGCCGAAACTGCCGGCGCCATCGCCGTACATCGCTTCACACAAAAACTTCCGCACCCCGACAGCCGACACTTCGTCGGCAAAGGCAAACTCGAAGAGATCAGGCAATATGTCGAATCCAAAGACATCCGCGTCCTCATCTTCGACGATGAACTCACCGGCGCGCAGATCAATAACATCGAAAAAGCCGTGGGTGCTAAAACGATCGATCGAAGCGACCTCATCCTCGATATCTTCGCCCGCCGCGCTAAAACCGCCCAGGCCCGCGCCCAGGTAGAACTGGCCCAATACCAATACATCCTCCCCCGCCTGCGCGGCATGTGGAAACACCTCGAGCGACTGGGTGGCGGTATCGGTACGCGTGGTCCGGGTGAAACCGAGATCGAAACCGACCGACGCATCGTACGCGATAAGATTTCTCTTCTGCGCAAGCGACTCCAAACGATCGACAAACAAGCCCAAACCCAACGCAAAGAACGCGGCGAGTTCATCCGCGTAGCACTGGTGGGTTATACCAACGTCGGTAAATCAACCCTGATGAACCTGCTCAGCAAACGCGAGGTATTTGCCGAGAATAAATTATTCGCCACATTGGATACTACCACCAGCAAGGTGGTATTTGAGTACGTTCCTTTCTTATTGAGCGACACGGTTGGATTCATCCGCAAGTTGCCGCATCATTTGGTGGAAAGTTTCAAGAGCACGCTCGACGAGGTGCGCGAGGCGGATATCTTGTTGCATGTGGTGGATATTTCTCATCCGCAATACGAAGAGCAGATGGCGGTGGTGAACGAGACCTTGCGGGAGCTGGGTTCTTCGGAGAAGCCGGTGCTGACGATCTTCAATAAGATGGACCGGTACGAGGCACAGACCTTCGATCAATGGTTGGAGCCGAGCACCAAACAAGAAATTCTCAACGATCTGTATCGCCGTTGGGAACACGAGACCGGCGGCCGGGCGGTATTCATTGCCGCCACCGAAAAACGCAACCTCGATCAATTGCGGAAAACGATCTTGGAAAAAGTAAAGGAATTGTATCAGGTGCGGTATCCGTGGAAGAAAGATGAAGGTTGAAGGGTGAAAGGTGAACTTATTCTTCAACTTTCATCCTTCACCCTTCATCCTTCACCCTTCATCCTTCTACCATGATTAAGTTAGCTGAGCATCCCAACGAACTGAATTTCGCTTCCAACGGAATGGCGGAAGTAACGGTGAACGGGAAAAAGATCTGTGTGGCGCGGGTGATGGAGGGTTCGGAGACGAGGTTATTTGCTTGTGCGGCGGCTTGTCCCCATGCCGGGGCGCGGATGGCGAAGGGGACGGTGGATGGGTTGGGGAATATTGTTTGTCCCCTGCATCGCTACAAATTCAGTCTGACCAACGGCCGGAACGTTTCGGGCGAGGGCTACCACTTGAAGACCTGGAAAGTGGAGTGGCGGGAAGACGGCGTTTTCATCGACCTACCGTAGGGTTGAGGGGGTGTTACAGATTTTTAGCTCAATCTGTGGACTTAACGGATGGGGCAAAATTTTGACCAAATCCTGCCTCAGGGGCTTTTCGGAAAAGCCCAGAATCCCTATTTTTGCTCCCCTTTCGGGTAGCTATTGGTCTCACCGATGCCCCCCAAAAGAAAACATACTCCTCCTTAGCTCAGTTGGTTAGAGCATCTGACTGTTAATCAGAGGGTCGTTGGTTCAAGTCCAACAGGGGGAGCCATATTGGAAAAGGCGACTGGAATGTCGCCTTTTTCTTTGTCTATCAGTGAGTTAGGCTAGTTGCATCTTTTGATTTAGTATTACCTATCCATTACAAGAAAATGAAACTCAAACCTCAGCATTATTGGTTTTTAATATTCGCAATTTGTTTCTTTGCATTCAATTATATTCAAGATAATATACGCCCAAATTACAATGGCAATAGTTCAGTAGTAAAATATCTCTTGGGAGTTGCACCCAATTTCTTTCCTGCAGTAGGCATACCTGCATTATTTGTTCTGCTAATGCCTTACGTGATCAAAAAGAATTATTTGGGAACTTGGTTTTATGAAAAGAGACATCTCTCAGCAAATCTGATTTCTATCATTGGATTAGCTAGCTGGGAGTTTATACAACTTGCAGGTAAACTAAGGTTTGATTGGAACGATATTTTATGGACTTTCATTGGCGCCCTAATATTTCAGTCCATTTGGATTTTATCCCCTCAAAAATATAAGGGAATTTAACCCTTTAATTTTCTTATAATCACATACTGAATCAAGGTATTATAGTTGCATCTTTCGTCAATAGGGGGGACTGATATTCAAGCAGTTATGGGTTTTTGCTCGTAACTGCTTTTTTATTTGCACCAAAAAATGAGGTAGGTTTAGATCAAGAGTATTAAAAACGTAGAGAAAAGAGCCTTATGGTAAAAACAGAGTGTGGTGGGCAGTTTATTTTTATTGAATTCTTATTTCCATCTACTTTGATCATCTCTCCTTCAAAACGACCAAGAAGTTCCAGATGCTTACAAACACCATCATTTATTATCTCCAACTGAATAATATCACTATAGTTTGAAGTTATTGAATTGCCCGTAAAAGGTTGATTGATTGCAGTTTTATGTAATGAATTGAAATCATATGAACCATTCAATGTTTGAATATCAACACCTTCAGGTAACTCATATGAGAACAGATAGGCCTGTTTAATTACATTTGATTTATTTGCAATCTGAATTAAAAATCCATTGTCCATTTTAAATAAATTTTAGGTCTAATGTTATAAGAAGTGATCGCATTAAGTAATTTAAGAGTAATATATAAAAATTCAAGAGTTAAAAGATTATAATTTATAGCAAAAGTGTCAGCATCCCAAAAGCTCGGCCATTTAAAAGTTAGCAGAATTTCTAACTTGAGCTACTCCAATTTGCAGAAGCCGGCCTGCCTCATCCACAGCTTCCACTTTTGAAAACCCTCTGCTAACGATCTAGCCATTTTGTAAGTACCCCTAAAAAGCAGACGGTTTAAAAATTGAGTATTAATCTCAAATTTAAACTGTCATGAAAAAATCCCGATTTACGGAGGCGCAGATTGTCTCCGCCCTTAAAAAAACAAGAAGCCGGTATCTCTACCCGGGAGATTTGCCGCAAGTTAGGCGTTACGGAAGCCACATTTTACAACTGGAAGGCCAAGTACGGCGGCATGGAGCTCTCGGATGTCAAAAAATTGAAATCCCTTGAAGAAGAGAATGCTAGGCTCAAGAAGATGCACGCTGACCTGGCAATCGACAATCAGATTCTCAAGGATCTTTTCACAAAAAAGCTGGAAGGTTTGCCTGAAGGCGATGTCCCGAAAGCCACGATTCGGGATTCGGCTAACACGCTGGTAAAGCAGTTATTTTTTGTCAATAAACTCCGTATAAACCCAATAAATTATTCCGAAAAATATCGCAGCACCAACAACTACTTGCCAAATAATTTTAATTGCTCCTAAAATTGGCCCCCCTAAAAATCCGAATGCTCCCAAGCCTCCTAAAACAATTATTGTAGTTCCTACCCCTCTAAAAAAGTTATTAGAAGAATTTTTTCGAATCATAAGTCCAACAACTATTACCAAGGCACAAATGAATGCCGCCTTAAGAAAATCATCAGCATTAAATTCATTCCAATCATATTCTTCAGAGTCGTCATAATCATACCCTCTCTGACCAAAGGTGTACAATGTCATAAGTAATGTGAATGTCGTCAGGAGTAATTTTGACACCACTTGTTTCATTTTGTTCACTTTTATAGCTTATAACATCCTCCTGGATCCTACTGCCCCATCCCTAAGCAATTGCTTCCGGTATATGGGTCTATTTTTGTTTCAATATAAATCTACTACAAATCATTAAAAGCGACTACGAATCTGTACTAAATTTCACCCTACAACTCCCTCACAAACCAGTAGTCCGTTTGAGGCGTTGATCCCAGCGGGAAATCATTCTCCACGCCTGAATTCCGGAAACCGTGCTTTTCGTAAAAACCTCGCGCCCGGAAGTTGTATTCCCAAACCGACAAGTAGATGACATCGAAGCCCCTATTGCGGGCAAAATCAACGGCAAAATTCATCAGCTTGTTTGCCACACCGGCCCCCTGGTATTCTTGTAAGACATACAATCGGACCAGCTCCATGCAGGTTCGATTTTGAAAAGAATCCAACGGACAAACACGTTTTGCATGTATGCGCAAATACCCTTTCGCGATTCCGTCCTCCTCATAAAAAAAGAAGTTATCCGTAGCATCTGCCAATTCCAACGCAACCTGTGTCGGATTAAAAAATGATTCCAAAACACCCCGCATGTCTTCTCTGGTACAAGTATTAGCAAAAGTATCCGCAAAGGTCTTTCTGCCAAGGGTCTGCAAAAGCACAGCATCATTCAAATCACCGCGTCTGATCATTTGGCCAAATTAACAAAAGTACTTTTAATATGGCAACCTACTGATCTTATCAAGCTTCCACTCGCTACTTTACAGTTCATTTCAAATGCACCCAAAACATCACCCTCCCCCCTTCACCGGCTCTACCCGCACCATCGAAGCCACCTGCATCGCCTTTTTACGTAAGGCATCCACATCCGAACCGACCGCATCGTGTACCAGTGCCACTGCCATTCGTCGGTAAGGGCGTATCGAGGGTTTGCCGAAAACGCGCAGATCGGTACGGGATTCTTGCAGCGCAAGGTCCAATCCACTAATACGAAACATATCGGCCGTATCGCTGGCCAACACGACGGCACTGGCTCCGGCCCGCTCGAGGGTGATGGCCGGAATGGGAAGTCCCAAGATCGCCCGCGCATGCAACTCGAACTCACTCAGGTTTTGCGTACCGGCGAGGGTAACCATGCCGGTGTCGTGGGGCCGCGGACTCAATTCCGAAAAATAAACGCCCCGATCCGTCAGAAAGAACTCGACTCCCCACAACCCGGCTCCGGTCAACGATTCCGTCACCCGAGCAGCCATCCGACAGGCATCATCATAGTCCTGCGACGAGATCGCCACCGGCTGCCAGCTTTCCTGATAATCGCCCCGCTCCTGCCGATGACCGATTGGCGGACAAAACAAGGTCGGTCCGCCCTGCTGCGTCACCGTCAGCAACGTGATCTCCGTATGAAAAGAGATGAACTCCTCAATGATCACTTCCTTGATATCACCCCTGGAATGTTCGATCGCATACTGCCATACGTCGTGCATCAACGAAGGGTCCTTCAATACGGACTGCCCTTTTCCGCTGGACGACATCAAGGGCTTTACCACGCAAGGAAAACCGATGGCCTCCACCGCTTCCTGAAATTGCGTAAAGTCGGTCGCATAAAAATATCGGGCGGTCCGCAAGCCCAACTCCTTCGATGCCAGGTCTCGGATCAGCTTCCGATTCATCGTAAAATTAGCCGCCCGGGCACTGGGCACCACCTGTATGCCGCTCGTCTCGTAGGCATAAAACCGCTCGGTGCGGATGGCCTCGATCTCCGGCACGACCAGATCCGGTTCATGTTTGGAAACCACCGCATCCAAGGCCTGGCCATCCAGCATGTCGATCACCTCGAATCCGTCCGCCACCTGCATGGCCGGCGCCCCCGCATAATGGTCGACCGCAATCACCGTTTGACCCAAGCGCTTCAGGGCAATCACCAGCTCCTTCCCGAGCTCCCCGCTTCCCAAAAAGAGTATTTTTTTGTGCATGCGTAAAGAATTACAATGTTATGGACTTTTACTTACCATACAACAGCTGACAAACTTTGTCCATCGCCTTGAAGATCTTTTCGTCGAGGTCGGCTGACTTTGCCATACAGGTCAGCGTCACCACCGCCTGAAAAAGCACCTCATTTTGCTTCCGGGCGATGCGCTCGATGAATTTAATTTGGGTGCTTCCCTTGGGCGAAGCCGATACCAACACCGCCTCCGCCTTTTCATCGATGGCAAATAAAAAATTACTCATTGGGATGTCCGTTTACTGGTTTCTTAATCGTGTTGATAACATCGTCCGCTGATGCTGGTCGTTCGGTTTCGGCAACGCGCTCCCTTCTTCGTAGTACCGGAACATTGACGGGCAGTGGAGAGCCGGGCAGAAGGCGATGCGGCAACCTTCGAAGACTTCCCATCACAACAGTTACTGCCTACTTTTCGGTCGTGGATCTTGCAAAAGCAACTGTTCGATTTGCTACGGTTGCAGGAACGACAAAGCAACTGGATATTGGAACGATCGCTGCGACCCCCGCAGGAATACGGGATGATATGATCGTATTCCAGATTCAACGAGCTGCCGCAACACCGACACTTCCCGCCGTCCCGGGCATAAACGATCTTCTTGGTGGTAGGCGATATATACCGGCTCTGCGCAAAACAGCAGAGACTGAGTAGAACGAACGAGAGGAGAAAAGAAAGTTTTTTCATTTCAACGGTGACTTTTTCATGCACCCGGCTACCGCCCGATGATCCATCTAAAAATAAGAAGATGACGGGTAAATTCAGGGCTTTTAATTCGCCTTTACCACTTACCCGTCCACCCTCCTTACTCCCGATGCAACGGCAACCCGCCAATGTTATCCGATAGCACCTGCGGATCGATCAACACGCCTCTACCCTCCGCCTCCCGCTTCACTTTCTTCGTATCCTTTTCGATCTCAGCGATGGGAATGCTCTTGGTCCGCCGCTCCATGGGAGGATTCAGCTTCTCGGAACGCTCATAATCCTTGACTTGTTCCATAATATCTGCCGGTAAATAATTCTCGCAAGTATAGGCTAGCTCAATACTCTGCGTCGCAAAGAAGTTATCGACCTGGATCCGGCGCTTGGCAAGGTGTGCAAAACGGCCGATCACACGACAAATATTCGCTCGCTGATCCGGGGTCAGCTCTTCTGCAAACTCATATTCCTCGATCTTTTTTAAACTCAGCAATACCGGCTCGATCGCATCGGCCGCGATGATGTAAACATCATAGTCGGCATGCGGATACACGAACTGTTCCAGGTGCTCGATGGTATTGGAGGGCACCACGAAGTAGATGTCCTTCTTCACGCCCTTCTGCTTGGTGTACTTCACCGCCTTATCGGCCTGTGATTTCAAATACGAAGGGAAGTTGCTGAGGTCGTCGCCAAACGGACTCTTCGAATCCAATAAGATAAACTCCTCGCAGATTCGGATCGCATTGTCAGGGTCCCCCTTGAACGGCACTTCCTCGACATATTCGATCGTATGCTTCTGACAGACCGACTTGAGGCGCTCCTTCGTTTCGTTTTCATGCCGCTTCCAAGTCTCTCGCTGGTTCTCCAATTTAGCCAACTCCTCCGCCTGTTTGGCCTCGCGCTCGCGACGACGCTCCTCCATTACCTCATTCTTGAACGCGTGCAGCATCTGGATCGACTGGCTTTGTTGATCGCTTTTCGACTCGATATCCTTTTTCAGTTCCAGGATATCCTTATCCTTCTCGCGAAGCTTTTCCCGTAGCTCACGCAACTGTACCTCAAACACATCCTTGTCTCGCTCCAGGTCGGTCACCCGGCGCGCAGAAGCTTGATAGAGCATCTGGGTCTGGTTCAGCTCGCGTCGGCAAAGCTCGAGATCATACTGGTGCTGATCCCGGTTGTCGATTAACATCTGCAATTCCGAAAAGGATTCCGCCAACATTTTTTTGATGCGTCTCCATCCGAACAGTCGTCCCCAGAAGCCGATGGAATTCACTTCCTGGAGAAGGATCTTGATAGTATTCATGTGTATTATTTTACAGGGTTAAGGATCGCTTCCTCATCAATGAGGTAGCGCATGGCTTCGAGAAATCGTTTCATGTCGCCCAGGGTCTTCTGCTCCTCCCGCCAATCGGCCGGCAAGGTGCACAGCCGCCGGAATCCGTTCTCGATTGAATCGGGAAACTCATCCATCGGATCGGTCAGGCTCAGATCGTTGATCACCAGGCGCTCCCCATCGAAATCGAACAGATACCAGGTGTCGGCCGGATACCCCATGGCCATCCGGAACCGATCGCCAAACGCACCCGGACCATTTTCGGAAACCGGACGAAATCGTCCCAATGCCATACACTGATCGCCCCGGCTGATCACCACATCGATGACCCCGTGCAAGGGACTGCAATAACCAAATTGGATGGAGAGATCTGCCCGAAACGACTCGGGAAGTTCGAGCAAGAGACGATCGAGCTGCGACCGCCATTCAGATGTGCTTAACATATAGATGGTTGTTGTTTACGATAATTCAACGTGATACACGCCCTTGTCATTGCGCGCGATGTCCGACACCCTGAATCCACCCCCCTTATCCGCCACCTCCAACAAATGAAACCGCTTCCAATGCTTGGGTATGCGCGGAAATAGCAAGGTGAACTGCTTCAGCTGCCCAGCCTCCTGGAAGAAATGCTTGGCCGGACTCACCGGCACCTGAAAGGCCTGCGCCATCGCCAACATGTCCCTCGTGTCCGGATTCACCAAAAAGGTGGTCTTATAGATGTTCACCCAACCCCCGTTCTTGTATTTATCCTTCGACACATACTTACAATGAACCAGGGTCTGACCCTCTACCTCCTGCCCCTGAAGCGCCAACGAGGTCCAGAGCATTTCATTCTCCATGGGTTTTTCCTCGGATTCATCTAACGGATACCATTTCATACGTATTGGTTTTTTGTTGACAGGACAAACATAGCGTGGTGCTACGCAATTATGTTGCGTAGAATTTTCGTATGTTTGGGAATGCCCATAAAAAATCAAAAACACATCGATACGCAGCGGATCCGACAGGTCTGCGCATTTTTATCGGCCGGGGGCGGCACGTTGCAGGAGATGCATGCGCACGTGAATGAGGGGTTGGAGGAGCGGGGCCTGGACCCGATCGGGTTACGAACCTTGCAGGCCTGTATTGAACGGTTGCGCGAGGGGGATTTCGACCACAGCAAGCAGGACCTGCCGGCCAAGACGCGAGGAAAGCTCTTTAAGGTAGTGTTCAAGCACAAGGTATATAATTGGGCCGCGGATACGGAGCTTCCCGAGTTTGGGGACTTGGACGAGGAGGAGCGTTTCACGCTTCCCTTTTTGGCAGGGATCTTGAGACGATTTGATTCCATCCCGGCCGTGCAGAAGATCTTGTATCAGTTGCCGGAGATATTCAATATATCGGAAGCCGAGATGGAAAGTCGGTCTGCCATATTCCAGACAGGTCCGGTGATGTACGACGCACAACACCCGGAGTTTGAGTCGAAGGTCATCCAATGCGTGATCAAGATTTTATCGCATATTCACCTCGGGCAGGCCATTGAGTTCAATTATACCGGCGTGAATGTGTACAACAGCAAGGTGGAAAACCTGACCATGCAACAGGTCGCCCCCCTGAATATCCGTTACTACGAACACTTCTATTATCTGAATGCCTTTCCGATGAATGGGAGTAAGGTGCTGAGTTATCGCATCGATCAGATCCATCGGCTGAACGTAATGGTCTCCGAAGATGAGCAAGGAAATATCATCACATTCGATCGCGCCGAGATGGAGCAAAAACTGGGCTTGACGAATAAATTGCGGGATTCACTCGGGGTTTGGATCCACGACGAGAAAGAAAAATTGTATGAGATCGAGATCGCCTTTCAGAAATGGGCGGCGAGTTATGTGAAACGCTTGCGACTGCATCCGAGCCAGCGCATCGTACGGGAGGACAAAGACAAGCAAACCCTGGTGATCAGCCTGCGGCTTCGGCTGAGCGAAGAAACACCTGAAAAAAAGAACATCACCGACCGCAACTCCGAACTGGCCTTCCTGCTCGGCAGATTTGGAAAAGATGTTAAGGTACTGACAGCCTCCCCGGCCCGATAATCCGTCCGCTGACCGCTGATTCCACATCCCAAATATTACCTACCTTAACCAAAACTTACCTCTTGACCGATCGGAAAAAGCAATTCGAGCGAGACGGATTTCTGGTGCTGGAAAATTTTCAGTCGGCCGAAGCCTGCGATGCCCTCATGCACCGGGCGGTAGCGTTGGCCTCGACGTTTCAGCTGAAGGGACCCGCCTCTGTATTTCAAACCTCTGAGCAGGCGCGGACCAGCGATGCGTATTTTCTGGAATCAGGCGACCGCATCTCCTTTTTCTTTGAAAAAGATGCTTTTGACCCGGAAGGAAACTTGAAGAATGATCTGTATCGGTCCCTCAACAAGATCGGTCATGCGCTGCACGACCTCGATCCGGTCTTCCATGCTTTTTCCCGCGCACCCCAGATGCAGGATCTGGTGACCGAACTGGGACTCACCGATCATCTGCTCATTCAAAGCATGATGATCTTCAAACACGCACGCATCGGCGGCGTGGTCGATATTCACCAGGATGCTTCTTTTCTATACACCGAACCACATTCCTGTATCGGCTTCTGGTTCGCACTAGAGGATGCTACCATCGAAAACGGATGTATGTGGGCTAAACCCGGCGGACATAAAACGCCGCTGCGCAACTGGTTCCGTCGGAAAGAGGGTGCCGGCACGGAGTTCATCACGCTCAATGAGATGGACTATTCCACCGAAGGGATGATCCCCCTAGAAGTTAAAAAAGGAGCTTGCATCGTGCTTGACGGATTGTTGCCGCATTACAGTTTGCCCAATACCAGTGGTCGCTCGCGCCAGGCCTATGCCATTCACACCATCGATCGAAACAGTGTATACCCGCAACAGAATTGGCTGCAACGGGATAGGGCAGGCGTGAAGGGATTTTTTCCGGAACCCATCGCTTGATCCGGCCAGCTCGGATGATCATTTCCGAAAAGCCTTCTCGTATAATTGTATCCACTGCTTCGGGGTCATCTTCGAGGCGAGTTCCCCGATCAGTTTAAAGGGGATCTGATCCGGCTTCTTGAATCGGATACAGCTTTTTCCCATATCCAATTTCTGTGTGCTATGTTTCGGAAACGCCTGGGTGAACCATTTCATCAGATCAGGATCGGCATAGAGTCCCATATGATACACCGCGATGAAATTCTTTTGCGAGGCGATATGAATGAATGGTAGCGGATCTGTGGGCTTACAATGATATCCCTTTGGATAAAGTGTATGCGGCACTACATAGCCGATCATTCCGTAGTTCATTTCTTCCTGAAATCCTTTTGGTAAATTTTTTCGGAAGATGGTTCGCAGGGCTTCCAGGGCCTGTCGCCGGTCCGCCGGCAGCGCCACGAGATAATCAGCGATCGACTCAGGTTTCATGGACATAACAAATGGTTATTTAGGAATGATCAGTTTGAGTTGGCCACCTAAACCGTTAGTAACGATCTTGATCAGGGTTGAAAGTTTGATATCGGATGCATCATTTTCAATTCGTGAAATATAAGACTTATTTGTACCGCATTTTTGAGCCAACTCTTCTTGCGTTAGGCCTCGTTTGGTGCGTGCCTGCTCCAGCAAGTAGCCGAGCTTGAATGCTTCAAATCCAATTTCAAATTGATTGCGTCGAGACGATCCCTTGGGACCATAGGTCTTATCAATCAAAGACTCCAAAGAACGAAGTTTATTTTGCTTTTGCTTCATAATATTCTTTCATGATTTTAATTGCCTTTTGAATTTCACCTTGGGGCGTTTTATTTGTTTTCTTGATAAATCCATTACAAAGTACAATTTGATAATTGGGCTCAAAAAAGCAAAATATCCTAAAAATGCTTCCTTCCCACTCAATCCGCATTTCAAAAAGTCCATCTGTACCCGAAAGATGCTTGAAATATTTCGAAGGTATTCGGTCGCTCGATTGAATAACTCTCATGATCCAAAAGACCTTTTCTCTCACGTCAGGATCAATCTTGCGCATGAAATCCTCAAAATAATCTCCCCAGTAAACAAAAGTACGATTCATTTCCCAAAGGTTGCCTGTTCAGGCAACCCTACCCGGTGAAAACAATCGGTCTAAAGTGCCTTTTTAATCAAAAAAACAGGGGGCTTTAGGCGCTCCGCCAACTACTTTTTAACCGTTGCGCCAACCATTTCCCTGTATAAAGGCCAGCGATGGCGGGTAGGGAGAAGAGGAAATAGATGATCATTTCAAGCGGGATCAGGTTATGACTCCCGCGGTAGCGGGTGGCTTCGTACATAGCGGCCAGGGGGAAAATAAAAATCATTGCAATTCCGGTACGCCAGGGGTTTGGATGGAAACGGTAGCCGATGGCTAGTCCCGATAGCAGAAACAGCGTACCCGTCAGCCAGGTATAATTATATCGCAGAAAGCTCGAATAGTGATACTCGCCTGCCGGCGGAGGGGGCACCGGCTGCATCGTACTGGCAAGAAGAATGAGTCCAAGTCCCAGCAACACCAGCAGAAAAAACTTCAACAAACGAATGAGAACGGATAACATGGCGACTATAAAGATAATACACGTATACAACCTGGGTAATATCGAATAGCGTCCACCGTGGGCCCCACCCCGACTCTCCCATGGGGGGAAGGTTTGGAGAGGGCCGAGCCCAAACGAGAGATAGATCCCCTTCATCGCCAGACCGAACAAAATAGAAAAGCCTGTGTTATAGCGATTCTATGAACCCACGAATCATCGAACTGAAGCAGGCCATTGAGCCGGTGCGGGCCAACTTGCTGGTGCACCCGGCCTATACCCAATTGAACGACCTGAACGGTCTGCAAAACTTCGCCCAGATACATGTTTATGCCGTGTGGGACTTTATGAGTCTGCTCAAATCCCTTCAAATCGCACTTACCTCCGTAACCATCCCCTGGGTTCCGGTAGGATCTCCCGCCACTCGCTACCTCATCAATGAGATCGTACTCGGAGAAGAATCAGATGTGGATGAAGCGGGAGAACGCATAAGTCACTTCGAACTATACCTGAAGGCCATGCACCAAATGGAAGCCGATACTGCCGGTATCGAAGCATTACTGGATCAGATCAAATCCGGCACACCCATTCGCCCGGCCATTGAAGAAGCGAGTATACCGGACCAGGTTAAGCGATTTTTATGCTTCACGTTTGAGGTGGCGTTAAATGCTCCGGCACACGTCCAAGCCGCCGTTTTCACGTTTGGCAGAGAAGACCTGATCCCCTCCATGTTCCACAAATTGCTGGAACAACTCTATGCGGAAATGCCCAACAAGGTTTCTACGTTCAAATATTATATCGAGCGACACATCGAAGTCGATGGCGACCATCACAGCCACCTCGCCATCGAAATGGTATCCGAACTCTGCGGCCAAGACGAACAAAAATGGAAAGAAGCCGAACAAGCCGCCCAACAAGCCCTCGAACTACGCTACGGACTCTGGGACGCGATCACTACGAACTAATAACTACCGTCCGCGAATAGCCCCACCCAGCCCTCCCCCAAGGGGAGGGAGAAATAATGATTGGGAGAGTACCTTCCCCAAGGGGGGAGGTTAGGAGGGGGCCGACTTTTCGTAACTTTCGCCCTGTTGTATGAAACATCTGCTACGCCTCATCCTCTGTATCAGTTTATTGACTCCTCAGCGATCCGGAGCAACCGACAGCCTCCTGCACACCGACACTACCCACCACCCGGCCACGTTTTCCTTGCAAGCCGACGATACCTTCAACCAAAAAAGATTTTTGATCATCGGTGGATCAACCACCTTCGCCCTGGCCGGCTCCTACATCTACCTGAAAAAAACCTGGTGGTCGGAAGGCAAAACCTCCTTTCACTTCGATGGCGGTAAACAATTGAAGGATATATTCCGGCGCGGACGAGATTGGAAATATGCCAAGAACCTCGATAAGGTAGGGCATTTTTACGGGGGCCTGCTCAGTGCGGAATTACTCGCAAAAGGACTGCAATGGGCCGGCATGAATACCGACAAACGATACCTCTGGAGCGGGATCTTCGGGACCGCTATACAAGGATTCATCGAATACAAGGACGGCTTCTCGCCACGGTGGGGGTTCAGTGTGTATGACCTGCTGTCAGGATCACTGGGAAGTTTCTACCCCTACCTCCAAACGAAAAGTAAATTCCTGTCGGCCGTCGATGTGAAATTCAGCTACTTCAAACGAAATAATATCTACGAAACAGTGACCGGTAAAAATTATTTCACCGACGACTACATCAATCAAACCTACTGGCTCACCTTCAATCCCCACCGCTATCGGCCCAACACCAACTGGCCGAAATGGCTGGGCATCTCCGTCGGATTCGGAGTGGATGACCGACTGAATCTTTTTTATTTGCGTATGCCGAACGGTGAAAGTGACTACGGAAAAGGCGGATATGAATTCTATCTCGCACCCGACCTCGATTTTCGCGAGATCCTACCCAAACGCAAAGGCTGGCAACAAGCCGCCAAGATCCTGAATTTTGTCAAAGTACCCGCCCCCACCCTGCGACTCAGCAACGACTCCAAATTCTACGTACTCTATTTTTGATACCCCGCAACCGATCGACATGACAACCTCCATACTTATCAAAAATGCGTCGATCGTCAATGAGGGTAAGATCATTCAAAGCGATGTTCTGATACAAAACGAACGGATCGAAAAGATCGGATCCCTTTCCGATATCGACGCCGAGATGGTAATCGATGGTGCCGGTAAATATCTTTTCCCGGGGGTGATCGACGGACAAGTCCACTTCCGCGACCCCGGCCTCACCCACAAAGCCGACCTCTACACCGAAAGCAAAGCCGCTATCGCCGGCGGTACCACCTCCTTCATCGACATGCCCAACACCCTGCCCAACGTGCTGTCGATGGAAACACTCAACGAGAAATATCGGATCGCCGCCGAAAAATCACTGGCCAACTACGGATTCTTCCTCGGCGTGAACGGCGATAACCTCGACGAAGTGCTTCAACTGGATACATCGCGACTGCTGGCGGTATCGGACGACGGACTCTATTTCACCAAAAAAGGGAACCTGCTGGCCGATAACCCGCAAACACTCGAAAAACTCTTCGCCCACTGCCCCTCCATCATCGCCATCCACTCCGAAAAAGAACAGATCATTGAAAAAAATGAAGAGGCATATCGGGAAAAATACGGAGAGGCCGTCCCCATCGAATGCCATCCGCTGATCCGAAGCACCGAAGCCTGCTACGAAGCCACCCAACAAGCTATCGCACTGGCAAACAAACATCAGGCAAGGTTGCATATCCTGCACCTGACCACCGCCGCCGAAACAGCTTTGTTTCGGAATGATATCCCCCTAAGCAAAAAGAAGATCACCACCGAAGTAGCCGTGCAACACCTCTGGTTTTGCGACAAGGACTATGCCCGACTCGGTACCCGCATCAAATGGAATCCAGCCATCAAAACCGAACAAGATAAAGAAGGCTTGCTGCAAGCCCTGCTCGATGACCGCATCGATATCATCACCACCGACCATGCCCCACACGCCTGGGCCGAAAAAGACAAACCCTATTTTCAATCCATGTCAGGCGCCCCAATGGTACAACATGCCCTGAACGTGATGCTCGAATTTCACCACCAAGGAAAAATATCGCTGGAAAAGATCGTCGAGAAGATGTGTCACAATCCCGCCACCCTGTATCGAATTGAGGACAGAGGATTTATCCGGGAAGGATATTACGCCGACCTGGTGCTGGTCGACCTGAACAGCACCTGGCAGGTCAGCCCCCAGAACATTCTGTACAAATGCGGCTGGTCGCCCCTCGATGGCACCACGTTCCACAACCAGGTAACGCAAACCATCGTCAACGGCAACCTGGTCTACGATCAAGGAAGATTCAATGAAACATCCCGCGGCCAGGCCCTGAAAACTTATGCCCGAGCCCTCGACCGTTAACTGCCCAGATTAATTACTTTTAGGAACAAATGATCAAGTTCACAGATAATAGATCAGAATGGTCGGATCGGCTGATCGAGATATTAAATGCACTACGTGATTCACCTCCGGATGAAACGGCCAACCGGGTCAACTTGGCCTCAGCCAAATGGACCCGCTTTTCCCTGACCGATTCAATCAAACAACTTCCCGAAAACGAGCAACAATTGATTGGAAATTTTGGTCGATTGTTGGAAGACATAGATCAATCGCTCAAGCTCGTAGAGGCGGCCCATCAAGCCAAGTCGGAAATGCTTGCTAATATCAGCCACGAGATCCGGACCCCCCTGCACAGCATGATGGGTTATATTGAACTGCTGAGCAAAAAACCACTTTCACCAGACCAATCCGAACACCTGGAACAGGCTATGAGCTCGGCCAAGATCTTAATGGGTATCGTGAACAACGTATTGGATTTTTCCAGAATGGAGGCCGGTGTAATGGAACTGGAATGGATGCAGGCAGATTTATCCGACATCCTGTCAAACAGCCTGCAACTCGTACAACTGCCGGCCCGACAAAAATCACTCCCCATCCGAACATCGATCGATCCTCAAACACCCCGATACATTTCGACCGACCCACTACGGCTACAACAGATACTCACCAACCTCCTGAGTAACGCGGTCAAGTTTACCGAAACCGGAGAAGTAGTGATGACCACCACCTACACACCCGAATCCGAGACCACGGGATTTATTCGGTTCGCCGTCCGAGATACCGGCATCGGCATTACCGAAGCACAAAAAATGAATCTGTTCAAACCATTCCTGCAAGGCGATTCCACTATTACCCGTCGATACGGCGGCACCGGTCTGGGGCTGATCATCTCCGATATGATCGCGCAGCAAATGAAAAGCAAGATCCAACTCGATAATAGTCAGCCAATCGGCACCACCTTCTACTTCGACCTGCCAGTACAGACCACTTCGAACCGTAGATGGGAAGAGTAATACCAGCACACCCGAACAAAAGTCTTACATGATCACTCGCGACCTCTCCATCGCCCGCGAACATCTTCAACGCGGACAAGTCATTGGACTGCCCACGGAAACCGTGTACGGACTGGCCGGCAATGCCTTCGATCCCCAAGCCGTACAACAGATCTATGCCATCAAACAACGCCCCGCTACCAATCCGCTGATCGTTCACGTGGGATCGATCGCACAAGCAGAAGACTTAGTGACGGAATTCCCGGCACCCCTTCGTAAACTGGCCGAACATTTCTGGCCCGGCCCCCTTACCCTACTGCTAAAAAAATCCGATCGCATACCAGATGTAGTTACCGCAGGATCCGACCGCGTCGCCATCCGCATACCCGATCATCCCCTCACGCTGGAATTGCTGAATCAACTCGACTTTCCCCTCGTGGCCCCCAGCGCCAATCCGTATACCCGGATCAGTCCCACCCGCGCCGAAGAGGTTGAAGCCTATTTCGGTGAGCAAATTCCGGTCGTCTTGCAAGGTGGCGCTTGCGAAAAAGGATTGGAATCAACGATCGTAGGCAGCGAAGATGATCAAGTGGTCGTGTACCGACTGGGCTCCCTGTCGGTGGAAGAATTGGAGGCCGTTTCCGGCAAGGTGCAGATCAAAAACCGAGATAATCCGTCGGTATTGGCCCCGGGCATGGCTAAAAAACATTACTCCCCCCAAACACCCCTGATCCTGGTCGATGATATCGATTCCTTCCTGCAAACACACCCCGAAGAACGGATCGGAGTTTTCCTTAGCGGACAAGAAGATCCCGAAGCAATAGCACCGATCTTTTATGCCCGACTGAAACACCTCGACCAATCAGGATACGACCGATTGATTGCCAGCTACTTCCCTGAAAAAGGACTGGGCAGAACACTCAACGACCGGCTCAACAGAGCTAAAGAGTAGTTTGGGAGTTTGAACCTTTTGGGTGGTTGGGTGTTATTATATCATGCAACTGGGTGATAATAGGCAGATTACCAATCAAATACTGGCAGAAGCGCGAGAGGGCGATTTCATGCTCGAATCCTATGCGGCGCCTGCCACCCCCCTGGAATACCTCATCTTTTCCTGGGATCAGTTCGTGAACGAACTGGAATTCGAATAGTTTATCCTTTCCTTAAGAGGTCGACGAGCTATTTTCGTGCAGAAAATAAACCTCCTCATGAAATTCAACCTGCTTGTATGGGTGATGGCGGCCGGTATATGGACCGCCTGCGAACCCGCTTCTCAAACCAACACAACCGCGGAAAAGAAAGCCGATTCAACCACCGTATCCAGTGATAGCTACCCCATGCCACGGGTGTGGGAGGTACAAACCCGAACCGGCAAAATGATCACGATCGTTGAATCACATCCGAAAGGCGCCAGCCTGAGCGACCTCAAGGTCTATTTTCAAGGCGACAGCGCCAATGCCATGCGTTTTACCGATGTGGATCCGGTCTCCGCGACCGTTGCAGGCGACCTCGACAAAAACGGATTCGATGAGGTCTATTTTGTTACGACCAGTGCCGGCTCCGGTTCCTACGGAAATCTCTTGGGCGTTTCTTCCAACAAAGACAAATCCCTTTCCCTGATGTTCTTTCCGGAAATGGACCTGAACGATAAACAACCCGGTAAACTTTTTGACGGATATGAAGGACACGATCGGTTTGCCATTGAAAACAATGTGCTGATCCGTCAGTTCCCCTTCAAAGGCGATACCAATAACATGAAGTCCGTCCCCTATCAAATCGTAATGGGAGAAGGCGGCTACATCGTTACGCCCAAGCGTAACTGATCAAAACTCCACGATCACTCCCAACGTCGGTAAAGTGCGTCCATCCCGGTTGTCCAACAACACCGGGATGGCATTGCTTCCGTCGGGTTTGAGTGCCGCTCCGTCGCTTGTGGCAAACGCGGTATTGTCGGATGTCCGCTTGAACGTATACTGTGGGATGCCCGCCGCCTTGGCCGCATACACATTCGTAATGTCCAGGAACAAATCGAGTGTCACCTTCCGATAATTCCATTTTTTATCGATCCGAAGATCGGCCGCATGGAAGGCCGGCAATCGCAACGTATTCAGCTTCGAATAATCAAATACCCCCACTCCCAACAGCTGATAGCTGAAACGACTGTCTACCGGATCATACGGCGTATACGGCGCGGCACCCTGATAGCGAAACTTCATGCCCACTTCCCAATTCTTTTTCAATTTGTACCCGCCGGTCAAACTGATCAGCACCCGGTTGTCCCAACTCGCCGGCTCAAAAATGCCGTTCAATCCCGTAAACTCACTGCGGTAAAAAGTACCACTGAACACGCCAAAGATTCGCTTGGTCAATTTTTGTTGATACAACACCTCTACTCCGTATGCCCTTCCCTCACCGGTAGCGGATAAGGGTTCATTGCCGACCGCTCCAAAATCCGTTCCCTTATTCGCCAAACTGATGCCATCGATCGTGCTGATGGGATAATTGGAATACCCTTTATAGAAACCTTCCAACGTTACACGCGTAAACAGGTCGGGTAAAAACTCCACACCGGCCGCCCAATGCGTGCTTCGGATATAATCGCCCGGATTCGTTAGGAGACTGCTGCTGCTAGCCGGATTTTGGTAGGCCAACATCGTATAAGAAGGCAAGCGGTAATACAAACCATAGCTCGTACTCACGTTCCATTTTTCGGCGAGGGCGTAGCTGAGGCTGATACGGGGACTGAACTGCCGCAGGGGATTTGACTCACTGTTCGACAAATTATTAGCATCTACCCGAACACCACCACTCCAGGCCAACCGATCATCAAGCAATCGGCCGCCTACCTGCGCAAAAGCACCATAGCGCCAAAACCCGAGATCGGTCAGGCTATTGATGAACAATGCCGGTTGCACCACCGTTCCGCTTCCGTCCACAATTTGTGGACGCAGCAACTGATAAAACGTGTTATCAAATTGAACAAATTGTAAGACGGCCCCGTAACTCATCTTGAGTCCCTTGCGATTGCGCACGACCTCCCAGCGAAGTTTGTTCTCGGTCTCCAAACTGCGGATCTGTGCCGTGCGGGGCGTATTGTCGGGGTCTTGATTATCCTCGTATTTATCCGCCTCGTTGTTCAATCGGTTTCGACTCAGAGATAGATTCCAATAGCCTCCGGCGATCAATCGCTTGAGCGTAGCGCCAACGGTATAACTTTTTTGCTGGATCAGCGGATTGCTGTTCAGCACATATAATTTTTCAGGTGTGGCTTCTCGGGGAACCCCGAAACTGAATTCATCGATGGCCCCGATCCCCAAAACACTGAACGTCGTTTTGTCGTTGAGGCGCGTGGTAGATTTGAATTGAAAATCCCAGTAATTGGGACGGATCGGCAGATCGATCGCCTCAAATAAAAATTGCAGGTAACTCCGGCGGGCCGAGGCCAGAAAAGTTGTTTTCTTCGAAAGTGGTCCGTCGAGCGTGATCGCCGCATCGGTAGCGCTCAACCTAAAATTTCCCTGCAACTTCTCCGTATTACCGTTTTTTTGTTTGAATTGAAATACACTGCTCAGCGCGTTGTCGTATTTGGCGTCGAATGCGGATGTGCTCAGTTTTACTTCTTCGATGAAGCTGACATTGAGAATGCCTTGTGGTCCGCCGCCACTCCCCTGCGTACTGAAGTGATTGATGATGGGCACTTCGATCCCGTCCAAATAAAAAACATTTTCCGACGGAGAACCACCACGGATCAGAATATCGTTTCGGAAACTGCCGCCCGAAACACCTCCACCCACTCCGGGAAGGGATTGGATCACTTTACTGATATCGAAATTGCCGCCGGGATTGGCCCGGATCTCCTCGGTGGTGAGGCGCTGAATGCTAAGCGGACTTTCCAGCGTAGCGGCTTTGGCCGTATTCTTTTTAGTACCAATGGAAACGCCGGTTAATTCTTTGACGGACGGATCCATTTCAATCTCCAGCACGATCTCATTTCCGGAGGTGATCACCAGGTTGGCATACACGCGGGTCAGATAGCCCACCCCGCTGGCGGTAAGGGTATAGACACCGGGTTTCAAATCGGCAATCCGGTAGGCTCCGGTACTATCGCTGCTTGCCTTTCGGTTTCCGGGCTCCAGCAAAAGATTCATGCGAGGTAATGCTTCCTGGGTATTTCGGTTAATGACGCGGCCGCTGATGCGACCCTGAGCCTCGGCCGTCCACCCAAGCAATAACAAACCAAAAGAGAGGAGTAAAGATCTAAGTAGCATGCAGATTATCAAATGGTTAAATCCATAAACAAGTTTGGCGCCGCAAAGTTGTAGCGGAGCGATTTTTATAATTTTGGAGCATGAAAAAAATCCTGGTACTCTGTACCGGAAACAGTTGTCGCAGCCAGATCGCGGAGGGTTATCTCCGTCATTTCGGAGGAGATGACGTGGAAGTGTTCAGTGCAGGTGTGGAAACGCACGGGGTGAATCCGCGGGCCGTGGCCACGATGAAAGAGGATGGCATCGACATATCAGGTCACACCTCCAACAACCTGAATGAATACCGGCATCTTTTGTTTGATTATATCCTTACCGTCTGTGATCATGCGAGTGAGGTTTGTCCCGTTTTCCCCGGTAACGCCATTCGGGTGCACCAAAATTTTCCGGACCCGGCCAAAGCCACCGGCAGCGAGGAAGATATACAGGCCTCGTTTCGGGAAGTACGGGAGCAGGTCAAGCAATTTTGCCGAGAATGGATCCTTTCGATCTGCTGATCGGCTTCCCCGGTTCTCCAACATTTCTTGTACCTTTCGCTTAAACAAGCGATACTTTTTTCCGTCTATATAGAATTATACAGACCCTATGCCTAAAATCCCTGTAAACTTTCGTATTTTTTTATTTATATCGCTGGTAATCAGCTTTTTAGGGTGTAATAAGAATGGGGGCGACCAAGATCCATATGCCGCCATTCAGGCCACTTTCGGTACGCGCATCGACCCCAATAACCTGGCCAATTACGCCAATCAGGGCAAGCCGGTCTATATTAACAAGGACAATTCCGCCGGAAATAACATTACCGATGCCAAGGCAACGTTGGGACGGGTCTTGTTCTACGACAAACAGCTTAGCATTGATAACACCATCGCGTGTGGCAGTTGCCACATACAACAATTTGCTTTTGGGGATACGGCCATTGCCAGTTTAGGAGTACAGAATGGACGCACCGGCCGACATTCCATGCGATTGATCAATGCCCGATTTGCCAACGAGGTGAAGTTTTTTTGGGATGAGCGTGCCGCTACGTTGGAGCAGCAGACCACCAAGCCCATTCAGGATCATGCGGAGATGGGGTTCAGCGGACTGAACGGCCGACCTAACCTCGCGGCCTTACTCACCAAATTATCCAACATCGGATATTATAAAGAATTGTTCCAGTTCGTATACGGCGATCAAAACGTGACGGAACCCCGAATGCAGGAATGTTTGTCGCAATTCGTGCGCAGCATTCAATCCTTCGATTCGAAATATGACGTCGGTCGCGTACAGGTTGCGCAAGAACAGCAACCTTTTCCGAATTTCACGCAGCAGGAGAACATGGGAAAAAATTTATTTCTCGCACCGCCCCAATTCAATCCCAATGGGGTACGGATGGGTGGTGGTTTGGGATGTGGTGGCTGTCACGCTGCGCCGGAATTCGACATCGATCCCAATAGTGGCAATAACGGAATCATCGGGGTGTTAAACGGACAGGGCATTGATATCAATAATACGCGTTCGCCTTCCTTGCGAGATCTGGCAGGATCGAATGGTCAGCCGAACGGACCAATGATGCACACCGGCAATCTCCGCTCCCTGCAAGCCGTCATCGGCCATTACGGACAGATCAACCTGGCTCCAGGCAATACCCGACTGGATCCACGGCTTCGCCCCAATGGCGTCGGACAACAATTAAATCTGAATCAAACAGAAGTAGATGCCGTGATGGCATTCTTACGCACCCTCACCGGAAATGGGGTGTATACGAGTGAGAAATGGAGTAACCCGTTCCGGTAGAAGGATGAAAGGTGAAGGATGAAAGGTGAAGGATGAAAGGTGAAGGATGAAAGGTGAAGTGGCTTGGTACAGAATAAGTTCACCCTTCATCCTTCACCTTTCACCTTTCCCCCTACCAAACATTCCTCGGGCATCCATCCGGATATTTATTCCCGATCAGGAAGCCGATCAGAAATTCATGGGTGCCTTTGCTGAAATTATTCAGGCGGGAGGTGGTGTAATCGTAGGCATATCCAACTTGAATGTTGGAGATGTTCATGCCTAACATGGCAGCGAAGCCGTCTTGGTGACGATAACTGGCACCCAGCCAGGCGAGGTTGCGGAATTGTAATTTGAAATTGCCCTCGACTTGTACCGGAAGGGGTTGAATGTATTTCACCATCAGGGATGGGATCAAATTGAAGTTATCACCAAGCAGGGCGCGGAAGCCGGCCGTGGCAAATAGATGGGGGACAGTTTTTCCAACTTGGGGACGAATGTATCCATCGGTAAAATCAAGGGTCTGCGGAACGATCTGCTGCGCGGAGAGTCCGACAAAATAATCAGCCGAGTACAGATAAAGTCCCGCACTCATATCCAATCGAGTCCGGTTCAGATACCCCGAGGTGAAGACGACCGGATCGACGGTCACATCCCCAAAATTCAATTTGGCAGCATCCAGTCCGATGCGGTTGAGACCGATTCCCAATCCCGCTGCAAGTGTGGTCCGAAGCCCCAACGGCAAATGATACGCATAGGTTGCTTGGGCGGTGACGGTGCTGAGGGGACCGGTCACATCCTGCACCACCTGCATCCCGATCCCGTGATGTGGATCCGGCGCTTCGTATTCTTCCCAATAACTTTTGCCGCGCGGATTCTCGCCGGGGGTGGGGAAAGAAGTGGGGGCGTTTCGACTGCTCTTTTTATTCAATGCGCCATGCATCGAGAAATAAGTAGTCACCGGTGCATCCTGTATGCCTACCCATTGACGGCGGTGACTGGCCTTTAGATCAACATAACTTTCAATACCCGTGATCGCGGGATTGAGGATGTATTGATTGAGGATGTATTGGGTATAATGGGGTTTTTGCTGGGCCCCGACGGAAAGGGTCGTTGCCAGCAAAGACGCCACAGTTATGATACGATACCACTTCATCCTACCCAGTCTGCGTTTTTAATTTTTCAAGACCTTGAATTCAGTACGACGGTTCTTCGCGCGACCGGCCGGATTGTCCTTCCCATTGATCTTGTTCGGCTCCAGCGGCAACGACTCTCCGTATCCTTTCGACTCCAATTGTTCGGTCTTCACCCCACGGGAGATCAGGTATTCCACAACCGAGCGTGCACGACGGTTGGACAGATCCAGGTTATATGCATCAGAACCGATGTCATCCGTATGGGAACGGATCTCGATCACCGTATTTGGATTGGCGATCAAGAGATTGGCCAAGGAATCCAATACCGGGAAGGAGACGGCCTGCAGGGTCGCCTTGTTGAAATCATATAAGATATTGGGGATCTCCACAATGGTTCCCACCGGCGGAATGGGAGGCGGTAGGGGGCGAATACAGAAAGCCCCGGCAGAAAATTCCAATTGATCGATCTCCATCTCCTCCGGAACCGATACGATCGACACGGTATCAGCAAAACCATCCATCTTGGCAATGGCCTTGAGCGAACGGGGGTCTTGCAACACCACTTGATATTGCCCGTTCGCATCGGTTTGTTTCGTGGTGATGGGGTTGCCCGTGGCTGCATCCAGGATCTGGACCATTACGCCGGAAACCGGAGTGCGATCGGTACAGGAAACCACCGAGCCCTTGATGGTGCGGGAGGGAATGCGTCGTTGCAAGTCGAATAACTCCAGGCAACACGCGGCATCGCGATCGGAGCTGAGGATCACATCCGACAAGATGTTCTTCGCGGTTCCACGGGTGTAGATATAAATATCATCCTTGATCGAATTCACCGGATACCCCAGGTTCACCGGGTCACTCCATTTACCAATGGTGCCTTTGCTCTGGAAGAAATCATATCCCCCCATGCCAATGCGACCGTTGGAAGAAAAGATCAGGGATCCGCTGGCTGCATGATAAAATGGCGCTTGTTCGTCGTCGGCCGTGTTGATAGCGGGACCAAGATTCTGGGCCGTTCCGGGCTGTCCGTTCTCGATCGCAGCTACCCATAGATCATAGCCGCCCTTACCACCGGGACGATTACTGGAAAAATACATATAGCGACCATCCCCCGTCAGATGCGGTTGCTGATTGTTGCTGCCGGGTGCATTGATGGTGGGACCCAGTGCCACCGGGTTGGTCCACTCCCCGTCCTCTTTCCGCGAGGTATATATAACGGTGGACTTTTGATCGCCTTTCAGTGACCAGCCCGTGAAGTACATCGTTTTTCCATCAGGCGTAAGGGCGATGGCCGCCTGATGCATTTCGCCGGCTTGCGGCAGGTAAACGGGACGAATGAGCGCCGTATCTTTTTGATATACGGCCTGGAAAACTCGATTCACATATTGTTTTCCTTTCGCATCCGGATCTACGGAGCGGGTGGAGGTGAACAATAAGGTGTTGTTATCCATCCACACGGGCGCATAATTGGCACCTTGCTTGTTCAGGCGATAGCGAGATTTGGTCAGCGTATAATACTGCAATCCTTTTTTCTTCATCTCGCTTTCGACGAAGGAGAGGCTTTTCACCTCGCGGTTGGCACTTTTGCGATAAGCATCATCCACCTGGTAATCGAGCAGGAACTGCTTTAGTTCCTGTCCCGCCGCCGGATATTGCCCCAGGGCACGAAGTTGCTGTGCATAGTAATAGCGGGCCAGGGGGTAGGATTTGGTCTTGGTATCGATCACCTTTTTATATAACGGTGCGGCCTTCGACGGATAATTGAGGTTGCGATAGCATTCCGCCAAGCGATACGTTACCTCCAGGGGATTGGCAGCCGTCTTGGAAATTTTGCTTTTGGGTTTTTGCGGGGCATAGGGATTATAGTCCTCTAACTGATCCGAACCCGTGCCGGCCAGATATTTCTCATAATACTCGACCGCGGAGGCGTAATCACCCTTTCGGTAATACTCGTTGGCACCATTCAAATAATCGACTACGAATTGAGCCGAGGCCGATAGCATCACGCTCATCGCACCGAATAACAAGAAGATTCTTTTCATATGCAGGGTTTGCAGGAGATGAATAGGGTTAGAGACGGGGACAAACAAATTCCACTTCCGGTGTTTTGGTCGATTTCCGTCCGATGATCGACAGCGAGATCTCGAAACTGTTGGCACCATTCACAAGTTTGCCGAGATCGGAGGTATTGATGTCGTAGCTCGCGCCCAACATCATGTTCCGATACGTGAATCCGAAGAACGGCGCCACCGCATCCTCAAAGCGATAATTGGCCCCGATGAGGACACTGACATCGCCGGTGGCTTTATACTGCCCATAGGCTCCGAGCATTTTCTCCGTGGCCGTTCCCTGTTTAAGAAAAAGCAGGTTGGGCGTGAGGCTGAATTGATCGTTGATGGCGATGCGGACCCCACCATGAAACGTATAGCGCATCGGAAAGCGAGCCTCCCCGGTAGCACCGAACTTATCATCGGGTTGGGTCAGATGAGACGCCGAGAGACCAGCATAGAGATTTGCTTTTTGTCCGGGTTTTGCATCAAAATACAACACCCCCGCACCGATGTCGAAGGCAGAGGCGGCCGTCCGGCTCAACACCTCTGTTGAAGGCGTACCGGGATTGTAGCCAAACACGGGATTCCACTGATCGCCGAAAGTCATTTTACTCCGGTCGAACCGACGTTGGATCATACCGGCCTGTAACCCGAACACCATTCGTTTGGTTAGCCCCGGACCGAACTTCACCCCGGTATAGGAAACGTTTCCGTATGCGGTGGTATAACCATAGCCACCATCGCCGGCAGATTGCTTGAGGATACTCACGCCAACATTGATGTTCTTGTCAGTAGTGATCTCACCGGTTGCCCCATAGGTCGTGAAGGGCGTGGTGATCGACCCCCATTGATTCCGGTATACACCGGATACGCGGTATTGTCCGTCGAACACCCCCGTCAGGGCCGGATTCAACCAAGATGGATACACATAGTACTGAGAAAAATGCGGATCGACCTGTGCCCGGGAAGAGGTGGCAACGAATAGTGCCAACAAGGGCAAGAGGGCGCGGGGAATACGAAGTCTCATCGATGAAGTTTTGGTCATATAAATAGTTGATCCCGGCTTATCGGAGAATGGTCACCGATCCGCTGAGGGGTTTAAATCCATTTTTAAGTTGAACGATATAATAATACGTACCCACGGGTAAGGGCTGTCCGTTGCGGGTGCCATCCCACGGGCGCGTATAACCGATCGCGTAAAATACCTGCTGTCCGTACCGATTGAATACTTCCACGGTGGCGCCCGGATAATCGGACAGGTTCGGAATATTCCAGAGGTCGTGGATGCCATCACCGTTCGGCGAGAATACGTTGGGTACCGTGACCAGCTTGAGGATCTTCACGGTCATCTGATCCGTCGCCCGACAACCAAAGTTTCCAATGGCCGTGAGCGTGTAGGTTTGATCCTGCACAGCCGTCAGCACCGGATTCAGTACCGACGGATCGCTTAAACCGATCGGGGGCGACCATTGGAAAGTCAGCGTTGGGGAATTGGCGGTCGCGGCGAGGGTTAGCTGAGTGCCTTGCTGCACCACATAGTTGATGCCGGCATCGATCACCGGTTGCAGGTGAACCACTACCGGTATCACAAAGGGATCGCTTACACAACCGGCGGTATTGGTCACCACCAACGTAACATTATAATTACCCGGCAAGGTGTATCGCTTCGTGGGATTGGCCGTTGCCGATGTGGTGCCATCTCCAAAACTCCAATTCCAGTTTTGCAGCGTACCGTTGAAGGGCAAGCTGCGGTCGGTGAATTGATTGTCGGCACCCTGACAGAGTTCAGCCGGACTCACCGTAAAGGCCGCAGTCGGTTTGCGAACAAAATTGCTCATGCTCTTCACCACTTGCGCCACACAGCCAGACGCTGAAGTAACTACGAGCGTTACGGTATAATTACCAATGCTGTTGTAGGTATGCGTCGGATTGGTCTGCGTAGAGTTATTGCCATCCCCGAAAGTCCATTGATACGTGAGCGGTGCCCCTCCGGGTATAGTGCTTTGGTTCGTGAAGGAAACCGTACCGCCCGGCATACAGACCGCGGTGGTCGGCAGTGTGAAGTCGGCCACCGGCAAAGCATTGACATTAACCGTTTGGTTAGACGGTAGGCTGATGCAACCATTGTTGCTGGTCGTGGTAAGTTGTACGGTATAAGAACCGGCCGGCGTATAATTCACCGAGAAGGGATTGCCGTTGGTATTCGAAGGCGTTTGGCCATTCCCCAAATTCCAGTTCCATTGTGTGATGCTTCCGGAGGAAACGGTGGCCGTGGGTGTGATCGTTACATCCTGACCCAAACAAACCCCTCCGCTTCCGGATAAAGTGAACGTGGAAGTAGGTCTGGGATAAACTTGAATGGAAGAAGTGGCGGAAGCCACGCAACCACCGGTGCTGGTGAAGGTGTAGTTGATGGTATGCGTACCCGGTCCCGCTACACCCGGATCGAATTGTCCCGCTGCATTCGTTCCCGATCCGCTATACACCCCTGTTCCCGTTACCCCATTGCTCACCGTGGCAGAAGCAATGGAGAAAGCAGCTACGTTTTGGCAGACCGGTGTGAGTGCCGCATACGTGAGTGCCGGGGTTACTTTGAAAGTAGCTTGTATGGAGGTGTCCTTGAAACAGCCGTTGGCCGTGGTGGCTTCGAGCTTGATGGTGAAGGTTCCCTCGCCATAATTATGCGTCGGGTTTTGCAGGGTAGAAGTATTCGGGTTGGATCCATTGGCATTGGGATCACCGAAATTCCATAACCAGGTGGCGGTTTGTCCGTCAGGAATATTCGTCGTATTCGTAAAGGAAACCAATCCGCTGGTGGGCAAGCAACCGGCAGCGGGAAGGGTGAAATTGGTACGGGGACGGGCATGCACCAAAATGGTTTGCGTAATGGAATCAGCACAACCGGCTCCCGAGGTAAATACGTATTTGATGGTATGCGTACCAAATCCGGCTTGGGCGGGATTGAATTGTCCGGCCGCGGTGGTACCCGGACCGCTATACACACCATTTCCCGTAACCCCGTTGGTCACGTTCGCACTTGCGATAGAAAAGGCCGGTGCATTTTCACAAACGGCGTTCAGGGCCGGATAGGTCAATGCGGGTTTGAGATTGAAGGTCAGGTTTTGCGTAGTGGTATCGACACAGCCATTGGAAGTGGTGACCCAGAACTTAATGGTATAGGTTCCTTGTTGATAACTATGAGCAGGATTTTGCAAGTTGGATGTATTCGGATTGGATCCGCTGGCATTGGGGTCGCCGAAATTCCAATTGTAATTGGAGAAGGTTTGTCCGTCAGGCGTACTCGCCGTACCGGTGAACTGCACAATGCCGGCAGGCGACAAGCAGCCCGAAGCATTATTGGTGAAGTTGACCGTAGGTTTATGGAAAACCGTTACGGTGCGGGTGACCGTATCGGAAATACAAGTGGCGCTGGATTTGGTCACGTGCTTGATCACATAGGTACCGGCGACAGGGTACGTGTAGGTGACGGTAGGACCGGTGGTTACCGTTTGCGTGACGCCATTGCCAAAATCCCAATACCAGGTATTGACGGCAATGGAAGCGCTCGACGTATCGGTGGCCGTGAAAGAGGTTCCGACGCAAAGCTGGTTGGGGTTGACCCTGAATTCAGCCGGCGGACGATCGTAAACGATGATCTGTTTGAGCGTATCCGAGGCACAGCCATCGGCAGTAACCACCGACAAGCGCACATCGTTGGTGCCGGGGGGCAGGGTGCGGGTCTGGTTTTGTCCGCTCAACGAAACATTCCCCGGGAAAGTCCAATTGAACGTTTGCACCGTATAGCCATTCGGCGTGGGGGAACTGCCCGTAAAACTGACCGGATCCAGCGTACAGCCTGAATGCAAGTATGTAAAATCCGCTTGGGGTTTTGCTTTTACAATGATGGCGATGGATAGATCCTCGCGATTGTAACAGTTTTCGATGGTGGGGTGAAAAGCTTTGACCGGAATGATGAACGTATCTACGCCGTTGAATACGTAGGTGCCCGGCAATTCATATTTATAATATGGGACGCCGTTCACCGAGGTAGTACCACTCGATACCGGATTGTTCAGGACAACATCGGTGTTGGGCGTAATGTTAGCACCCAATGAACTTAGCAATACATCCAGCTTGGTGGGCTGATAGGCCATGAGCACCGAGAGTTTCACCGGTGTGCCCTGACAGGTGAAAAGATGAATCGGCGTGGCCGGATCGGGTGTGTTCTGTAATTGACTGAGGGCGCTGAGGTTATTGATAAGTGTGCCGGCATTGTATCCGTAGCTCTCTACCGATCCTAAACCATACGTAATGGCCGTGAAGGCAGAATCGCTGAAGGCAATGGCTTGCGACTGTGCCGCAGTCCACCTTTTGACCACAATGGTATACCGGCTGTCTTGCGGATGAACATAACTGTGATCGAATGTGGTACTGCCATCGATGCGCAGAGACGATACACCCGGGGTCGGTATGATCAGGGTGAGATAATTGACTTGTATGGACTCTCGGGTGTTTCGATAAAACCCGACACGTTTGATGCCTTGTTCAACCGGACTAATAAAGATCATTTCCGGATCGCCGAGTCCACCCCCCAAGCAGTTTCCACCCGTCATGAATTGGGCAACCATCACGGGCTTATCCGCCTCGATCACATCGGCCGTACCGCTTTCAAAGAAATAGAAGCTATTCTGTTGCAGCGTGGCGGCACTGAGGATAACGCCGTTGCGCTTGACCACCGTGGTGGGGTCTTTGACCAGCACCCGGTACGAGTTGGTCATGAACGTATTGGCCGTACCCGAGCGAGAGGTAGGGGCCGTGAGATATTTTTTACCCCAGGCCTGGATCGGGAAGAGTTGTTGGTTATCGTTATCGCCGCCGCCACTTCCGCAACTGATGGGGTTGGTGGTACGGCTGCTCCCCGAGAAGGCAGCGATGGGATAGCAATCGCCCTGAGCATTGGCGATGGATTTGAATTTGGTTCCGGACACTTCGAGAGAAGAAGCCCCTCCGGTGGGATTGGCCCCGATGATCTGATAGATCTGTCCTTTATTTAAACTGACCGTAAAAGGCACGCCGGCAGGCCGATTCAATCGCGATTGCACCGAAGGGATCACTTCTACGACAGTATTGTCATGCGTAGCGATCACATAGGCCCAGGAGAAACAATTAGACGCATAGTTCTGCCGGCTGTTGACGGAGATATATCCATATCCATAGGTCTCCACCGGCATCAGCATCGTAGCGCCGGAGGATGCCGAACCGAACGTGTGCGCATACGCGACAATGGGAACATCACTTTGGATCTGAATCGATACGCCAAAGACGCCCTCTCCTCCATTGCCCCCAAAACTGGGTGGTACATCATAGAGTCGGCAATCGAGTGCGCCGGACTTAGGCATAAAATTGGAAGGGATGACCGAACCGGCAGGAACCACATAGTTGGTGATCTGCTGAGCTGTTCTTCCGCGAACGGTGACTGTCACGTTCGCGGTTTGTTCGGCGCTGAAATACAGCACCATTTCCTGGGAGTTGCCCTGTCCGGGTTCCATGAACTGATGATGCCCATAGCCCACCCAGAATTCCTTTCCTCGGTTGGAAAGATTTCCTTGGGCATGGGACCGCCCGCTGGCGGCCAGCAGGGTGCCGACCGCCAGTACGAGGATCCTCGCACGTTTCCAGTTCACGTTACAAATCATATTATATCATCATCGTGCCAGGTTCACGGAGCCTTTGCGTTGAACGCGTTCTCCGTTACGCAGCAAGATGTCACATACATAGATATAGACACCGGAAGGTTGTGGTTGCCCTTTGTGGGTACCATCCCAAGCCAATGCCTGATTGGTCGATTCAAAAATCTTCTCCCCCCACTGATTGTACACTGTAAACCGCAAGCTGCGGATCACATTACTGTACACTTTCAGTACATCGTTCAGCCCGTCGTTATTGGGCGTGAAGCTATTGGGGATATAGATCTGGTCGGTTACGGTTTGTCCGGTTACCGGTGCCGAGATAGCCGGGATACAACCTCCGTTCGCACGAACCCGCAAGGTTACCGAAGTACCCAAGGGCAAGCCGGTGACAGTGTGGGTAAGGCCCAGACTGCCCGAGGATGGCGTATTCCAGGTGGCGCCGTTATCGGTCGATACCTGATAAGAGGCGGCACCGGCTACTGCATTCCAACGCCAAGTGATGCTGTTGGTGCTGACAGAATCCACGACGGCGATCGGTGCCACGAGGTTCGGAAGAATGTTGGCATAGGCGCGGTCGCGCGTAGCACTCGGACATCCATTGATCACCGCTTCGGCCCAAACGGAAGTGAGTGCGGTCACGTTGTTCAATACGAACGTGGTGCCGGTACCCAACAGCGTTCCGCCGGTAGCCGCGTTGTACCAATTGTACACACCTCCGGCTACGGGGTTCTGGATGGTGAACGTAGCGTTGGCGCCGATACATACATAGACGGTATCCTGTACGATCGAGACGACCGGTCGGGGATTGACCGTAACGGGCTTCGTGGTATCGCCGATACATCCGTCTGAAGCCACTGCCCGCAGGCGTACATTATAGGTGCCCGGTGCGGCGAAGGTGTACTGCGGATTTTGCAGGATAGAGGTACCATTCGTAGGCGGATCATTGAAGTTCCACTGCCAGGAGGTGACCGATATGTTGTTGCTCGGCACACAGGTTCCGTTGAATTGGAGCGGCGTACCCAAACAGCCATTGCCACTGACCGTAAAGTTGGTGAGCGGAGCCGCGATCACATTGATGTTCAGATTGACTTCGACCGATCCATCGCAACCCTCTAGACTCGGGTCATAGACCTTGATCGGGATGGAGTACGTGCCGGTCTGATTGAATGTATACTGCTGCGGCAAGGCATAGATATAGAATTTGCGTCCATTGATCACCACCGAATCAATCGGTACAGGGTTATTCTGCGTCACGTTTGCGTTGGGCGACAGATTCGGAATGCCACTGAGTTGCCATTCGAGTTTCGTGGGACGAAGCGTGATCTGAATGGTCATTCTAAACGGCGTTCCCTTACACGTATACGAACTGGTAGCCCCGGTATTGAATACGTTGTTGAACCCGGGCAAGGCACTCAGGTTCTTGACCAGCGTACCCGCATTGTATCCATAACTCTCCACCGATCCCAATCCGTACGTGATCGCATTGAAGGCGCTATCGCACTGAATGATGTGCTGGGCCGCTGTTCCGCCCAAGTTGTGCCGAACACAACTGTAGCCCGGCAGACCCGGATGGGCAAACACATCCGTAAAGGTGCTGACACCATCAATGGTGAGCGAGCTGAGTCCGGCTGTCGGCAACACTACGTTGATATAATTGGCCACAATGTTGAACTCATCTGTCGAGTAGAACACGGCACGTTTGATACCTTGTTCGATGGGACTGATATACATGACCTCGGGGTCGCCGTTTCCGGCGGGACCCGCCAATCCCGGACACTCATTCGCGCTCGAAGAGATCATATACTGCGCCATCATCACCGGTTTGTCGGATTCAATGTAACTGGCCGTGCTGGGTCCGGTTCCTCCGGTGATACCAAACTCATAATAATTACCCGGAACGACCAGGGTAGCCGGATTGATGATCACACCATTACGACGAACGACGGTCGTCGGATCCTTGACCATCACACGCCACTTGTTGGAATAGTATTGCGTGTTGGAGGTGGAATTGGCTGTACCAAAGGTCAGGTACTTCGTTCCCCAGGCCTGGTTCGGGAATACTTGTTGAATAAAGTTGTCGCCATTGGAGAAATAACAGATCGCGGTACGGCTACTGCCGGAGAAGACACCGATCGGATAACACTTGCCACTGGCGTTGGGGATGGATTTGACACGGCTGCCCGACATGTCGGTACCGGCCGATCCGGTTACAGTACCCATCACTTGATACACTTGTCCGCGGTTCAGATATACCTGGAAGGGAACACCCGCGGGGCGTCCGCCTTTGGTCGCCACAGCCGGCGTGATCTCCACGAGCGTACTGTCGCGATCGGCCACGACCATGAACCAGGAGTATGAGTTGGAGGAATAATACTGACTGGAGTTGAGCGTCGTGTACTCATAACCCCAGGCGCCGGTGGGCAAGAGCAACCCGGCACCCGACGTGGCTCCATCCAAAATATGTGCATAGGCCACGATCGGTTTATCACTCTCAATGCTGATGCCTCGGTTGAATAACCCTTCGTCGGGGAGACGTGCATCCACCAAACCGCTCTCGGGCATGAGATCGCTCACGCGTACGGTATTGGCCGGGATCGCATAATTACGAACCCAGTTGGTACCATTCACCTTAACAGTTACGTTGGCAGAATCTTCCGCGCTGAGGTAGAGTACCATCGATTGGGAGTTCGAGAAATCGAAACTGTAATGGTGTCCGTATCCGACCCAGAAACGACGGCCTCGGTTCGACGTATCGAGCGAGAAGACCGGCGGTGCGGGAGGAGGCGGGGCCTGTCCGTCGGTCATGCCCGTAAACTTACCGAGGTAACTCAGGTTGCCCTCCGTGATCACATTCATCAGATCATCTACGGTGCTGTTCGAGGACACAAACCAAGTACCGGCCGCAACGGTGCGTCCCATCTTAACGGTGTTCTCCTGCGGGATGTTGCGCATCCAGGGATCGATATAATACTGACGATTCGTGAAAGCAGTCGGCGTGCTACCCGTGATCGCCACATCGGTATAATAATACATGGACGCCTGTCCGGTGGCCAGTCCCGGCGGTATCACACCCGAATAACGGCGCACATTCACCGCACTCGGAACCGTAGTTCCCCAAGTGATCTTCTGCACGGTATCGGTACCGAACATGTAATGCTGCGTGATGCCCGGAGCCGGAGCGGCCGGTGTGGCCGGAAGAACTGGCGGCGTGACAGAGGGTAAGAACTCATAGGCGCCCAGATCGGGAACGCCGCTGGTGAGGGTGGTGGGACGAGCCGCACCATTGATATCCGATGCATTGTCAGAGATCTGTTCGCCTCGACCATGCATCGCCCAAACATCCGGATTGTTCACGTCGGGTTGTAGTTCATCGCTCGTTGTGAACGCAGGGGTATACACGATGGAATTATAATCCCAGTTCTGTGCATTGCGCCAATCTTGCAACGTCGCATACCCGGTGGTACCGAAATTGATCAGGGTTGCCCCGTTCGACTTGAACATGTTGTAATCCGAGTAGATCGCAGACACGTTCGTATAGTAAGCCGCCCGTCCCGCACCGGTGTTATAGAAAATGTTGTTGCGAATGTTCGAGACACCGGCGGTCGTGGAACTGTGACTGAAATAACCGGCCACATTCGTGGTACCGGCACCGGTACCGCTGTTCTGAACGGTGTTGTTGTAATACTTGATGCCGCCATAGCCCCCGGTGCCATACAGGCCGTACGAGGTAGCTCCGATGGTAGCAACATTGATCACGTTGTTGCGCGTGAAGTTGCCCTGCATGGTCAACAAGTACATACCATAGACCGTACCGGCCTGTGTATTCTTCAGGATCACTTTATTGTTGGAAACACTTCCGGTGTATTGATTCGATCCGCAACCGGTTGCATAGATACCATAAGAGGTTTGGGTGGTAGCGCCGCCCATGACCTTGTTCCCATTGATCTGATAGGATGAATCGAGGTTGTTGGCATAAACGCCGTAACCGATGCCCGTACGGGTGTCCAGCAATGTCACTTCGTTTTTGCTGACGGAGGTGAAGTTGCTATTAGCGACATAGACTCCATTATTGTTAAAGCCGGTAACAAAATTGCTGTCGATGGCATTGTTCGAGGTGACCAAGGTGGCAGAGGTGCCACTGAAGTGGATGCCCTGCGTTCCGCCGGCGACCGTATTGCCCTTGATGGTGTTGTTGGTACCTACCAGACTTCCGAAGATACCGGTCACATTGGTGGTAGTTCCGGTTCCGGCGGGAACGATCACCCGACAATTGAGTACGCTGTCGTACGAAGCAATCCCAGCAAAGTCAATGGCACGGCCATTGGTAGTATTGATCGCCGTTACCGTCATCCCGCGGAAAGTGATGTACTGGGCACTATCCAGCTTCAACACATAGTTGCTGGCAGCAACGGTGGCATCATAGGTGAGGTTTACAGAAGTGGGGTTGCCGTTCGCACTTTGGAAGGTAACGCGGCTGGTGGGCGAAGTACCGGTAATACGACGGATGCGCACTTGTTCGGTGTAGGTGCCCGGGGCTACGTTGAAGGTAACCGGACCACCGATACCGCAATCCATGACGGCGACCGCTTCTACGAATGAGTTGAAGTTTACGCCCGTCGGATAATTGGTGGGCTGTCCATTATTAATGGTATATACACCCGGCGGGAATGCCGGGTTCATGGTAACCTGTGCGGGGGTGGAGGTATCGGATTGTCCGCTACACGTCACCACGCAACGATACCAAAGATTACCGGCTGCCTGAATGACCGTGTCGGCAAAGAGCAGCGGTCCGCCGAGGTTTGTCCACGGCCCCGCAGCAGAAGTTGCAAACTGCCATTGGAAGGTTTGTCCGGCACCCGCTGTATTGGCACTCAAATCCAAGCGGATCGGCGTACCGATACACATACCTGTATTGGGCGTTGCGTTGGCGTTGCCGGCTGTCGGCGGTGCAATACAGTTCGGTACCGAAAATTCCCAAGCACCAATATCGGGTGTGGTAGTGCTGCGGGAAGCGTTTATGATGTCGGTCGTGATACCCACAGAGGTTCCCTTATTATCCATCGCCACACTACGAGGCTTGAAGTCGCCTGTAGGCGGATCGGTATAGAACGGATTGAAGGTACTCGAGTTGGCATCCTGCGTACTGGCCGCTTGCCAGGCGGCAAGGGTAGTGCGATTGACGCCGTTGTATCCGACATGCGACTGCGGACCGGTGAGATAGAAGTTGTTGTGGTTGGATGTAAAGGTAGTACCAGTGGTGGCGAAGTATAAACCGAACTTGGTTCCCTGGCCGCCACGGGCAATGGAAATGAGGTTGTTCTTGAATTCCAATCCGGCAGCCGTGGTTACCTGATAGAAAGCGAAAGCGCTGCTGGTGGTGTTGGCCGCTGCATCATCGAAGCTGATCGTATTGTGATAACACCAGGCATTATCGGAACTGCTATTGTACACGCCGTAGATCGCACCCGCCGAGCGAATGTCGTAGATGGCATTGTTGCTGATCACATTTTCCAATCCGCCCAAGGCATCCACCCCGGTCAGGTAGACTCCATAGAAAGAAGTCGTAGCACCCGGATCCGCGCCAAAGGGATTGAAAATCCGGTTCTTGTTGATGTTGACCTTTACGTTGAGTGACGTAAGGTAAACTCCATAGAAGGTGGTTGGCGTGGCGCGGGTGGGACGAGTAAAACGATTCGATTCGATCTGGGTATTGAAGTTGCCCAGCAAATACATACCATAGAGATAGAAATCGCGAATGGTATTATCGATGACTTTATTATTCCCCACGGCGTTGGTGGTACTGCCCACCAGGGTGATGCCGTAGTAGCCGCCGGTGATGGTATTTTTCTCAAAGATGTTTCCATCGCTTTCGTTGAGTCCGGACGTGGTGGGCGTATCGCCGGCACTGTTCACGATTCCCGCGAAGTTGGTGGAGGTAGAGGTCGTGTTCAGGGTGATAGTACACTTGCGGACGATGTTGGAGTCGGCGCCGTTGGTCAAGTGGAAACCGTATCCGAATTCAGTGGTTGCACTACCCTGGGGCACCACATTCAAGCTGTCGAAGATGAAATAATCGGTTCCGCTGAGTTTGAAGACGGCACGCTGAGAAGTATTGGTAGAGAGGAAGGTGACGGTCTCCCCGTTACCATTGAACGTAACGGTATTGGTCGCGGAGGTTCCTTGCACGTAGGACATGTTCACTTGTTCGTTATAGGGACCAGAGCCGGATACCACGTTGAATACGATCGGGCCGGCAATACCACAACGCAAGGCCGCATAGGCTGCATTGAAACTATTGTAGTTGGTTCCGGCTGTAGGCTGTAAACGGTTGATGGTATACGTACCGGCGGGGAACAAGGCATTCACCAATACTTGTACCGGCGTGGAGAAAGTGGTACTGCCGGAGCAGGTGACGGCACAGCGGTAGTAGAGGGTGGTCGTGGGATTGAGGTTGTAGTTCGGATTGTTTTGAGAGGATCCGATGTTGGTCCACGGTCCGGCCAAACTGGTTGCGGATTGCCACTGATAGGTTTGTCCCGTTCCGTAGGAGTTATTATTCAATCCCAACGAAACCGGTTCATTCGGACAGATCGGTGCACTCACACTGGAGGTGGCATCACCCGGCGTGGGTGGCGTCGTACAAGCCGGCACGGCAAACTCCCAAGCACCGATATCTGGTGTAGTGGCACTGCGGGAGGCGCCCACTACGTCGGTAGTTACGCCTACCGGTACGCCGAGGTCATTTAGTGCAGGTGCCGTGGGCTTCAGGTTGCCAATGGCAAAGTTGAGATACGAGGGATCGATCGTTACGGAGTTGGCATCTTGCGTTGAGGCCGCTTGCCAGTTGGCCAGTGTGGCTTGATTGGCTGTACCCCAGATACCGAAGTTGACGTTGGCGGCGGGCGTGAAATAAATGTCGTTGTTATTCGAGGCGATCACACTGGCCGTTGCCGCGAGGTGGATACCGGCACGAGCGGTACCACCTGCGCGAGTCAGGGTGATCAGGTTGTTCTTGAATTCAATACCGGCGGCTACCGTGGTTTGATAGAATCCGCGGGTCAGTTCGGCTGCGGCAGCGGCACTGCTGGCATCGTCAAAGGAGATGGTATTGTGGTAATAGAACACGTTGTCGGAGCTCAGGTTGGCGATACCATAGAGGGATCCATTGCTCTTGATGTCGTAGATGACGTTGTTGGTGACGCGGTTTTCCAATCCGGCCAAGGCATCCACCGAGGTAAAGTAGATACCATAGGCATCGTTGGTGGTGGTGATCGCGGCGTCGTAGAGACTGTGAATGTAGTTACCGTTGATCTTGGCATTGGTGCTGAGTCCGGTGAGGTAGATGGCATACACCGAGGTGTTGCTGTTGGTACGGGTGGGGCGACTCAGGTCGTTTGCGTCGATCCATGAATTGAAGGTTCCGTTCATATAGAATCCGGAGAAATAGAATTCTTGAACCTTGTTTCGAAGGAATTTATTGTTCTGGTTGGCCACCGTGCTGCTGCCCACGTTGGTAACGGAGTAGTAGCCGCCGATGATGGTGTTATCGCTGAAGGTGTTTCCGTCGCAATTTGAACTACCGGTCGCCGTGGCCGAGGAAGCGTTGGAGTTGATGACCACGGGCACGAAGTTGGTGCTGGTGGATAAAGCATTAGCCTCGATCGTACACTTACGGAAGGTATTGGAGTCGGCATCATTGATCAAATGCACGGTAAAGCCGTAGTCGGTGGCGGCCGAACCGGTAGCGGTGATCTGCAAGCTGTCGAATACAAAATGATCGGCCCCGTTCAATTTGATCACGGCGCGCTCACCGGTGTTGGTGGAGGTGAAGCGAAGTTGACGACCATTCCCGTTAAAGGTGATGGTATTGGTGGCGGAGGCCCCAAAAATGGGGGTGATGATGAGTTGTTCGGTATAGGGACCGGAGGTGGGGTTCACGTTGAAGACAACGGGACCATTGATACCACACTTGATATAGTTATACGCATCGGTGAAACTGGTGAAGTTGGTACCGCCGGTGGGCTGAGCACTGTTGATGGTAAAGGTTCCGGAAACCAATCCGGGTGTTGTTACCAAAACCGAGGCGCTGTTGGCAGACTGGCTGCTGTTGGAGCAACTGATCACGCAACGATAGTAAGTGGTTACGGTTTGAGTGGCGGTATAGAAAGAGGAAGTAGCGCCGGTGATGTTGGTCCAGTTTGTATTGTCGGGCGACGATTGCCATTGATACGTAATGCCGCTGGCAATGGTTTGTCCGCTCAGGGTCAGGCTGATGTTTTGTCCCGCGCACGCGAAAATGGGACTGGCCGCGGCACTACCGGCTGTGGGCGCTCCGGAACAAGCAGTGGCGGGCGTCCAAGCGAACGTGATATTGGGGCGAGTAGTAGCAGTTCCATTCTCCCCGGAGGTAGTTGTTCCGCAAAGGCTATTGAGATCATCGGCCCGGTAGGTATGAGAACCATTGAAAGTTAAACCCGTTGTCCAGGGAATGACTGGGTTCTCCGTCCAAAATGTGGCAGTTGTAGAAGCCGGATCGCCGTTACACACTTCCACCAAAATGTTATCGGATCCATTCCAGTTGAAAGCTGCCGGTAATACGAAAGTGTTCATGCCCGTGACTGGCTGATAGTTCGTTGCAACTGTTGCCGCGGTGGCGCCGGAGAAGGCATCCCAGCCGGCCGCACCGGCCAATAACGTGGTAGACGTCGTATGACCGATCCGGATCTGTAAGCCCTCTACCACACCGGTTGTTCCAACCGAGATGACATTGAATTTGATGGCTGTGATCAGTCCGGGTCCCATACCCGCCGCAGTCAGCTCCGATGCCCGATATAAATACTGGGCACGCTGACCTTCATAAAAATCCTGAAGTGGGCATGGATACGTCGTCGTTCCGTTTCCGACCGTGCCGGTGCCAATGTTAATATCCAATTGTGCCAGCGACTGCTTGGGTACGCTGATTGCCATCATCAATGCGATCATACTGGCAACGAATGGAATGAACCTTCTCATAATATCGGTTTTGGTTTTGCTATAACAATTATTGCTCCCGACCATATGGCCGGATTGAAAAAGGAGTTTCGGTTGGTAATAAAGCAGTCGTGTTCACCCGACGGCGACCATGAACGAGTAAAAGTCTGGGCGGAACCGGTCCGAAGACTTCCCACGAAAAACAGTCAACTTTGGGCTGATTTACTGAATGTTAAATGTAATTTTTTTTCGGTCTTTTCCCGGAAAAAATCAGGCTTAAGCCCGGCTAAACTCTAGCACCAGCGTACATCGACTCAATTTATGGTACTAACAATTGTTAGCTTTTGTACCTTTTCGTCGCATTCAGATATACAATCAACTGTTTATCAACCATTTGCTATTCAGACTGAATGACAGGCCGGGGTGGATTGGGGCGGAGGGACTGGATCACTTCGTGGTCTGTTACGGCGGGGAAGGATCGGTAGAAGCGGCCGACGCCGATAAAGGGTTCTGGTTGGTGGAGGCAGAGGAATCGGTCGACCAGGGGTTGGATGCGTTTGGCGGCCTCGGGGGCGGAGAGCGGTACGGCTACCCAGATGGCTTGGGGTTGGTGTTGGCGGATCAGTTGGATGGCATGCAGGAGGGTGCGACCGGTGGCGATGCCGTCATCGACCAGGATCACGGTTTTTTGATGCAGGTTGGGAAAAGGTTTTTGTTGGCGATATAATTTGTCGCGGGTCCGCAGCAACGCACGGGTTTCTTCGATCGCTTGATTCAAGGCCCGATCGGATAAATGACTTCGCTCATCGATCCAGGTTTGATCGAGACTGACGGCACCGATAGCGTACTCAGGATTTGTGGGGGAGGTGAGTTTGCGGATCAGTAATATGTCCACCGGTACATGAAGGACCTTGGCGATCTGAGCAGCCATTGGCACTCCTCCTCTGGGTATACCCAGCATGATCGTATGGGCCGGATCGATGGGCGGAATGATCTTGATCAGGGCATCCGTGGCGGCTTTGCGGTCTTCGAACAAGATTGCATCCATTTCCGAAATCTCCGAATCTGGCGAGATCAAAAAAAGAACCAGAATCAGGTTTAGGGAACAGGGTTTAGGGTTTAAGGTGTAGTATAAAATCTCTGAGCTGCGCGTGAATACCCTTTTGTGCTAAACGCTAAACCCTGCTCTCTAAACGCCCAACGCCTTCACCCTTCATCCTTCACCATAATCTCCCGTATGGCTACGGATGCACACACGGCTCCGAACACGGCGGGGAGATAGGAAATCGTACCGTAAGCGGATTTCTTGAAATTTTTACCGTCGGTGAGCATGAGGCTTTTCTTGATGGGCTCTTCGGGTGAGAAAACGACTTTCAACCCTTGACGGATGCCATAGCGGGATTTAAGTTGTTTTCGAATCTGTTGGGCGAAGGGGCAGTTGTATGTTTCGGAGATATCGACCACTTGCAATCGGGTGGGATCCAATTTGGCACCGGCGCCCATGCTGCTCACGAGAGGGATCTTTCTTTCCAAGGCGGTTTTGATGAACGTGATCTTGGGCGTGATGCTGTCGATGGCATCGATCAGGTAGTTGGGGGCGGCGGCCAGGGAATCCAGCACGTGCTCGGGGCGGATGAAGGCATCGATGACATTTAGTTCCAGCTCCGGATTGATGGCTTGCAGGCGCTCGGCCATGACGGTGGCTTTGGGCAAACCATGGTTGGTGGCCAAGGCGGGCAGTTGTCGATTTCGGTTGGTGGGATCCACCACATCCCCGTCGATGATGGTCATTTTCCCAATGCCGGCACGGGCGATGAACTCGGCGGCATAGGAGCCGACACCGCCCAGTCCCACGACACAAACATGTGCCTTCGCCAATTGGCGGAGTGCCGTTTCCCCAATGAGCAACTGGGTTCGGGAGAGCCAGGATAGGTCGGTGGTCATGGTTTGCGTTCGACTGCAAATGAACAAAATCCTTCCCGTTTCCGAGGAGATATCGGGGTCGGGTGGATTCTTTTCTCTCGGAAAAAATATTTTTCTCTCTTGGAAGAGAAAGGATTTCTCATATATTTGTTTGCGGTTTGCAAATCAAACCCATTTAAATTCTAAAACCTTTAACCATGGCAACAAAAAAGAAAGCCGCCAAGAAAGCAGCCAAGAAGCCTGCTAAGAAAGCGGCAAAGAAACCCGCCAAGAAAGCTGTGAAGAAAGCAGCGAAAAAACCAGCTAAGAAAGCTGTGAAAAAAGCAGTTAAGAAGAAGAAATCCGCCCGCAAACCTTCTGCTGCCTTCATGAAGCCCCTCACCCCCAGCGCAAACCTGGCTGCGGTAGTAGGAAGCAAGGCTATCCCCCGCACCGAAGTGGTGAAGAAGATCTGGGGTTACATCAAAGCCAACAAGCTGCAGGACAAAACCAACAAGCGCATGATCAATGCGGATGCCAAGCTCAAAGCCGTTTTCGGTGGAAAGAGCCAGGTATCCATGTTTGACATGGCGAAGCATTTGGCCAAGAACCTGAGCTAAACCCTGCTTTGCTCAACTGAATGAAGGCACCTCCGGGTGCCTTTTTTCATGCCGTCTCTTTTGCATACATGGGTTGCACGGAGCGCATCGTCCATTGAAACGACTCCCAGGTGACCGGGGTGAGCAGGCAACTCCGTGCGCGCGTTCCCCGAAAACGACGGCAATCGTGTGGATCGCCGGCCAGCAGAATGACGGAAGCGCCGGGTGCGATCTGATTCAAGGCTTCCGGGGAGGGAATGATGCGCGGGTCTAAAAAGATCAATTCACTGCGGGCGGCCGCGCCCAATGTCTCCGCCCAAGTATCGACCCGGCGGATGCCGGCGATGGCGGGGTGGTTCTGGGCAAAGAATTGAAGCGCGAGCTGCGCCTCTGGGTCGGGTGTGCAGATCAATGCGTGGAGGGGGATCGTGACTTGCATACAGCAAACCTATAGGTAGGGAAGCCGCTCGTGGATGAGATTGATCAGGGAAAGCGAGTTTTTTAGTTTGAGTTTTTTCAGGATCCGGGCCCGATGGGTATCGACCGTGCGGGGAGAAAGGGATAGTTTTTCAGAGATCTGCTCGGTGGTACAACCCTCCTTGAGCAGTTTGATGACATCCAGCTCACGGTCGGTGAGAGAATTGAGTCGGGCAGACGCCTCATCCTCGATCAGAATATTTTGTGTGATCCGGTCCTTTATCTCTGAGCAGATATAGGTGCGCCCGTCCATCACTTCATTGATCGCCTTGTACATCTCGGCCTTGGGTGAGTTCTTGGTAACATAGCCCATGGCGCCGTTGGAGATCATCCGCTTAGCAAAGGAGGGTTGGTTGTGCATGGAGACCCCGATGGTACGGGAATCGGGCGATTTTTCGCGGATCAGTTTCACGGCATCCAGTCCGCTGATGGGCGCGATATTGATATCCAGGATAATGATCTGCGGCTGTAGCGTGGCCACCTCGTCCAGCAGGGCTTGCGTGTTGTTATACACCTTGATCACTTCATAACCGGGATCGAGGTTGATCAGCGTGGCCCAGGTCTCAGCGATCAGAACATGGTCGTCGGCGATAACGATCTTGATTTTCGTAGACATGATTAGTCGATTGGCAGTTGGATGATGGTTTCGGTTCCTTTTCCGGGCGTGGATTGGATCTCAATGCTTCCCTTGTAAAACGCAATGCGGGAACGCATGCTGTCGAGTCCCACGCCCTTTTTTATATTATTGATGTCAAATCCCTTTCCATCATCTCTATAATCCAGGTGGAAAAACCCATTCTGGAAATACAGGTGAATGAAAATGGTATCGGCATTGGCATACTTGAACGTATTGTTCAGTAGTTCCTGCAGCACGCGGAAGACCACGATCTTTTTGTCGAGGTTGATCCGCTTGTCGTCGGACTGCGGATACACCTTCAGCTTGAATACCGGTCGGGTCAGGATCCCGTAGCTATCGATCAGTTCCACCACGGAGTCGCGCAGACCCAGATCGCGGATCGCCGGCGGGGCCAGGGTGCGGGCCAGGGTGCGCACTTGCTCCAGTGTTTGGGCAACGGTTTTGCCCAGCCGATCGATATCCTCCGGATCATACGCGGCTTTCTCTTTCATCATGTTCAACAACAAGGACATGTACGCGAGCATTTGACCTACCCCGTCGTGCAGGTCTCTTCCGATCTGTGATCGCTGATCTTCTTCGGCCTGCAATTTAGCCTCCAGAATATATTTTTCCTGATTGATCCGGTCTTCGATCAGTTGTCGTTCCATCGATCGGATCCGGGTTACATCCCAGTGAATACCGACGGACCCACGAATTTTTCCACTCCAATCAATCACCGGTGCACCGCTGATAATCATATTCGCGACCTCGCCGGATTTGCGTATGATATTCACCTCGTAAACCGATTCTTTGCCTTTTTCCCGAATTCGTTTCTGGCTCTTGACCATTTTCACGTCCTCCGGCTTTGACAAAAAAAGTTGGGCTGCCACCTGTCCTTGCATCTCGGCGAGTGTATACCCGGAGATCTTTTCAAAAGCTTGGTTGGCATAGAGGATCCGGTCTTCGTTGTCGACCTCCAAGACACCCAAGTCCATGTTTTCGAATAGTGTACGAAATTTTTCCTCGCTCGACTGTAGGGCCTGTTTAGCCAATTGCTGTTCGTGCACATCCCGAATATGAAAGATCAGGTTCTGATGCTTGTCGGTCGGCGCCTCCACGACTTGCGCCGCTGTTTCGACCCAAAGAAGCTCCTGGTTCTTGCGCACCAATTGAAAAGAAAGGTTTTTGATCGCTGCGGGCGGAAATTCTTTTTTGGAAAGCTGAGTCTGAATACTCCTTTGATACCCCGCACCGATATGATCATAGAGATTTCCGCCATTCATTTCCTCGGGCTGATAGCCCAACAATCGATACACCCCCGGAGAGATGTAGGAGATGACACCCTTCCAGTTGGTAATTACGGTGACGTCGCTGGAATTCATCGCAATGAGATCGAACTGTTGTTTATCGGCCTCCAGCTCCTTTTGATACTGATACTCTTTGGTCTGATCGAAGTAGGCACCAATATACCCGACGAATTTTCCGCTATCCAAAAAACGCGGCACGGCTACCTCGTGGAGGTAGTGGTACAAGCCATCCGCACTTTTGACCATGAAGACATCATCGATCGGTTCCTGCCGCTGCAGTTTTTTCCCCCATTCCTGGATGGCTTTCTTACGGTGATCCGGATGTACCAGAGGGGCAAAATCGAACTGCCCTTTCATGTCTTCGAGTGAAACGCCAAAAAACTCCTTGGTCTTATCATTGGTGTATGTGACGATATGATTTTGATCGGACACCCAAACCATTACCGGTAGGGCGTCGGTCACTCGTTTGAACCGTTTTTCACTCTCCAGGATGTATTCGCGGTAATACTCCACCCCGCTGATATCCTGAATGCGTCCGGTCAGCACCTCATCCTCCAGAAAAGGATCGTATTTTTTCTTGATCTCCTCCTCCAGCCAGAGTTGTTTGTGATTCTTGGCATTCTCCACCTGGTACTTGATGGTGGTTTGCCCATTGAAATCCAATTTTTGCATGGCCTCGCGGTAAGCCACCTGCGAAGAGGCAAGGATCCATTTCTGTCGCTCCGTCAACGGATCACAGAAATTCGTGGGATTGAATCCGAACAGCAAGGGCCAGCGGGACGTGAAAAAGTTTTTCTCAGGATGATTCTTGTAGAGAATGTAGTGGACCGAATCGGTCGACTCCAGAAACGTGTTCAGCCGGTAGAATTGGTCGTAGGCTTTTTCCTGCTCGGTGGCGAGGGACTTCTCCAGTGATTTTTTCTCCTGTTCCAAGTCCTGAAACTGCTGGTTGGCTTCCTTCAATACCTCCATCAGCTCTTGGGGCAATTCGGGCATGGCCCTCCCCTCCGTTTCCCATTTCTTCAAAAATTGCTGGAGGCGACGTTGAGACATGGGGCTATCTTATAAAAGATATGAGTATATGACGGGGCAGCAGCAAAAACCCCAACAAATGTCGGGGTTTTTATATATGATCAGCGCCGATGGGAGCGAAACAATTTACTGCGAACCAGATCGAATAGGAATCTTCCTACCGGCCCCCAGATTAGGTTCTCCGGCTGGCCGGATGAAAGGGTTTCCACTTGTTTTCGGACCCAATCTCCGTTTTCCTGCCAAGAGCGACGAAGGGAATGCCAATCTTCCGTCATCCGCTGCTCCTGCTCCAACCGTCGGCGTTGCAGCTGCAACCGATAACCCTCAAAATCCTCCCAGGGTTTTGACTTATTCATGTTTTTTCTCCTCTTCAAACAAGACCCGTAGCAAAGCATTTCGGATGGGCCGACGGATCCAACGCTCCCGTCTCGACCAAACCCAGCCCGCCAACAACAAGGTTAACAAGGCCATGAGCAGAAATCCCAGTCCCCGACTGCCCAACCAATCCCCCAGAAAAAAAGCACCGGCCACCGCGATCAAGACAAAGAATAAAAAGAAGACGGCCGCGGTCAGAAAAACGGAGATGGTCAGCGACAACAACCGTGCTGATTTGTCGGCTGCCGATAGTTTCAGTTGGTCAAGGCGCGTCTGCAGATACTGCTTCCCTTCATCGATCAGGGATTCGATTTTCCGGAGTTCATCAAACATGTACGGAAGATACGATATTTAATCGCCGACCGCCTCGTCCACCCGCTCGGCTACTTTTGATAAAATATCCTGGCTGGTCCGCACGCCCCGATCAATCCGCTCTCGCCATTTTTTTCGCTGCCGCTGAAATTTTTCTCGGGTATCCGCCCCCTTCGCCGGTGCGTACAAAACACCCAATACACTGCCAACCACCAAGCCCACACCCAATGCCACCGCAACTTTTGTTGATGTTTTCATATCCTTGTTTTAATGGCAATATCGATTGGCACAACCGCCAAAGGAGTGATGATCCTCCGCCCCGCAGCTGTCTTCGGTCATTTACCGGCCAATCCGCCGAAATCCCTAATTTGAAGGGAATTTCAGACCATGCACAATACGATTGACCAAAATCGCCTCCGACAGATCGTCTTTTTATTGCTCATCGCGGGATTGGGCATCCTGCTATTCATAGAATTATATGCCTTCGTCCCCGCCGCCCTGGGTGCCGCCACCCTCTACATCCTGCTGCGCAAATCCATGTTCTACCTGGTCGAAAAAAGAAAATGGCGATCCGGTGCCGCTGCCAGTCTGCTGATGTTCGTTTCACTGATCCTCATTCTACTGCCGCTCTGGATGCTGGTCGACATGCTCTACGACAAGGTCACCTACGCCGTCTCCCATGCCAACGAATGGATCGCCGCCATCCATGAAACCATCGCCTCCTTCGAAGCCCGATATGATATTGAATTGCTGAGCGACGAAAACATTGCCCGCATCGGCAATACCGTCAGCACCGCCGTGCCGAAGATCCTGGGGGCAACGTTCAACGGACTCACCGCGATCTTCTTCATGTATTTCATTCTCTACTTCATGTTCGTCAGCGGAAGAGAAATGGAAAAAATGCTGTACGAGTACATTCCCCTCCAAGATCACAACGTTGAAAAACTCGAAAAAGAGATCCACACCATGGTGGTGTCTAATGCCGTGGGCATTCCCGTCGTAGCCGTGGCACAAGGCATCGTTGGCGTAGTGGGTTATTGGCTGATCGGGGTCGATGAACCTCTTTTCTGGTTCGGTATAACCTGCATTGCCGGTATGATTCCCGTGATCGGTGCCGCCCTCGCGTACATCCCGCTCACCGTGATGTTTCTGGCCGATGGCGCCATCGGACAAGGCATCGCCATGGCCATCTTCGGATTCGGCATCATTGGAACGGTCGACAACCTCCTGCGCTTTTCCCTGCTGCGAAAGATCGGCGATGTACACCCGCTCACCACCGTATTCGGTGTGATCATCGGACTCAATCTTTTCGGATTCATCGGACTGATTTTCGGTCCCCTGCTGATCTCCCTATTCAACCTCCTGTTGCGCATCTACTCCAGCGAATTCCTCGCCCGCCAACGCGACCATGGCCGTCAATGAAGCATCCGCAGGGTCATCCCACTCAAACCCGCCAGCAGAAGGACCACCACCCACCCCATCGCGTATAAAAAAAATGCCAGCCCCGATTCGCGGGGATCGGGTACCGCTACACTGATCAATAAAATAGCCAATGCAAAAGGCAAGATCAACCCATTCACCGCACCCGCCAGCAACAACAATTGAGCCGGATTACCCAGCCAAACAAAAACGAGCAACGATAAACAAATAAATACAACCCGAACCAGTGGCTCCTGACGACGAACCACCGCCGATAAACTTCGCCAAAAAGAAACCGATGTATACGTGGCTCCCACCACCGACGTGATGCCGGCCGACCATAATACCACCCCAAAGAAATAATACCCGAACGAACCCGCGGCCGACTGAAACACGGCCGCCGCCGGATTGCCCTTCGCTAACTCCACACCACCCGACACCACACCGAAGGCCGCCAAAAACAAAACAAACCGCATGAAACTCGTGAGCAAGATTCCCTGCACCGCACTGCGGGCCACAGCTTTTCGGTTTGCCTCTCCAACCATCCCCGCATCCAATAACCGTTGCGCCCCCGCAAAAGAAATATATCCGCCCACCGTACCGCCCACCAATACCAACACCGCCTCCCAATCGATCCGGTCGGGCCAAAACGTTTGAACGACCACCTGTTTCAGGGGAGGATTCGAGGTGAACGCCACATACCCCGTCAGCCCGATCATCATCAATCCCAACCCCTTCACAAACCGATCCATCTGTACACCCGCCTCCCGATTGTATAAAATGAACAAGGCGATCGCCCCACTCAACACCGCGCCGTATACCATGGGTAATCCCGTCAATATCTCTACCCCCAATCCACAACCGGCCAAATTGCCAATATTAAAAACCCATCCGCCAAAAGAAACCATACCAGCCAACACCTGCCCGGAACCCCGGAGTTTTGCATTCGCAAGATCCTGCGCCGGCTTCCCGGCATCCGTCACGATCCGCCAGATATTCCACTGCGCCCCAATGTCAATGAGCATCGACAACAAAATCACAAATCCAAAAGCCGCACCCAAGCGAGCGGTGTAGACCGCCGTGTTGTTCAAGAAACCCGGACCAATGGCTGAGGTCGCCATCAAAAAAGCAGCACCCGCCAGCGGACCATTTAGCCAACTTCCAACATTTGATTTATGCATCCGACCGACCCTTTAAATACGTACGCAACGCCCGTGCGATCGATACCGCCTGCTCCGAATCACCATGCACACAAACCACCTCCGCCGCCAGCGAAACGAAATCTCCGTGCACCGATCGCAATCCCCCACCCTCTACCAAACTCTTGACTTGCTCCACCGCCTCCTCCGACGTATTCAATAACGCCCGCGGATCGGTACGGGAACAAAGCGCCGTAGCCGACTCATATCGCCGGTCGGCAAAGGCCTCCGATAAAGTGGACAAACCCACCGCTTTCGCCTCCGAAACAGATACCGAGCCGGCCAATCCAACCAAGGCCCAACCCGGATCGATCGAATAAATCGTTTCTGCAACGACTCGGGCAACGACCCGATCACGAGCCGATAAATTATACAAGGCCCCATGCGGTTTTACAAATTGAACCCGGGCTCCCATGGAATTTGCCCATTGCTGAAACAGATCGAGCTGGCCAAGCAACAGATCGCGCAACCCGTCGGCGGAAAGAATTTGCTCGGAGCGACCAAAATTGGATCGATCTTCAAAAGAAGGATGTGCCCCGATCTTCACGCCATACGCGACACAACGTTGTATCGTTTGAGAGATCGTTGCCTCGTCACCCGCATGTGCACCACAAGAGATCGCCCCCGCATCGAGTAAGGGGATCAGCGATTCTTCGTCCCCTACACCTTCTCCCAAATCCGCTAACAAAAGCATATCAAGAAAGATACGATTGAATCCGTTGCCGAACACGGTCGCGGGTCAGCCGATTCTCCCGGACCAGCTGCGCATTCTTTTCCATCGCCGCCACCAATTCCATTCGTTGAAACCGGAAGGAAGTCCCCGCCGAAAGCTGCGCCAGCTTTCCCCACTCATAATAAGGTACCTGCAGGATACGAGGATACCCGCCGGTGGTGGGATGATCGGCCAGCAGTACGATCCACTCCCCATTGGGCAACAACTGAACCGTTCCAAACAACACAGCCGAAGAGATCATGGGGTTCGTTTGAATAAGAAGAGGATCCGCGGCGCGTAACCGAAGGCCCATCCGATCGCTTTCGCGCCCCACCTGAAATTGCTTTTCCAACAGATGATCAATATCTGCAGCGCCCACCCGCTCGTATTCCGGCCCGGCTAAACATTCTACCACAATCGTTTCTGTCGGATCCGGCAGCTCGTTAGTAGAAGTCGACTCCGTTGGGAGTTTCTGAAGACGACTCGGTCGATGCAGGGGAATACAATCACCGGGTTGCAGGGCACGCCCCTTCCATCCGCCGGTCTTGGCTGATAGATCGGTTGATGCACTGCCCAGCCAAGCAGGAATATCCAATCCGCCCATCACGGCGAGATAGGTTCTGGCGCCCCGGTTCGGTCGCTCAAATGAAAGCAGTGACCCTTTCGGAAGAAAGAGCGGTTGATTCATTTGTACCGGGGATCCATTGACCTGTGGTTGAAAATCGGCTCCGGTGAGTGCGATCACGGCATCCGAATGAAATAAAAAAGAACCTGCTGGAAAATGCAATTCCAATGCAGCAGTGTTATCGTCGTTGCCCACCAGGGCGTTGGAGAGAAAAAAAGATTCGCGGTCCACCGCCCCGCAGGGATGAATGCCCCTTGCCGCCTGTCCGAACCGGCCGGCATCTTGTACCGTGGTCAACAATCCTTTTTTGATCACTTCGATCATACCCATCCTCCTTTTTCCCGCAGGGCCGTTAATGAATCGTGCGTAATCTGCGATTGTATCTTGGTAAAACTTGCCGGATCGATGGAATGGAAATGGACCTGGTCGCCGGGCTCAAACAATGTGACTCGCTCCTCGGTTGCACTGAACAAGGGAAGCGGCGTGCGGCCCAGACGCCACCAGCCACCCGGACTATCCGCCGGATAGATTCCGGTTTGGGCGGCCGCTATCGCTACCGTACCGGCAACCATGGGTTCCGGTTTGGATTTTCTGGACAGTTGAAGCGGCTCAGGCAAGATGCCGAGGTAAGGAAAGCCTGGTAAGAATCCGAGCATATAAACCCGATAGGGTTGAGCCGTGTGCAATTGAATGATCTCAGGGATAGACAAGTGCAGTTGCTCACTCAGGAGTGAGAGATCCGTGGCCCCGGCCTCATCATAGCAAACCGGAATATGGATCGTTGGATACGAGGTACGCGAATGGATTTCCGAAGCGGGAAGCGAATCGGAAAGCGTGGGGATAAGGTCGGTCAAGGCACCCGGACCGACCCGGTAGGGATCGAAGCGCAGCGTAACCCGGTTATAGGAGGGGATGATATCGGACAATCCCTCCGGGGGATGGCGCTTGAAATGCTGCGCAAGTGACAGTACCCGTTCCAGCACGGTGGGGTCGATCCCTTCGCCCAGCCGGATCTCCAGCGCGGTATCGCCGAGAAGGTGAAAAGAATAATAATGATCAAATCGCGGCATGCCTGAACAAGATACCACGTTCCGATTTACCTTTAGCACATGAGTGGATGGAACGGATCGGATGCACGAAATTTCATTTCTAAATTGACGGTTCGACGCGTGGGGAATGCTGCTCTGCTGTGGGCGAGCTATCAGTTCAGTCGGTTGATCCGTCGCCCGATCCACTGGGGCAATCCTTATTCCCTTTCCATTGAGCCCACGACCTCCTGCAACCTTCGTTGTCCGGAATGTCCGAGCGGGCTGAGGGCTTTTACCCGTCCCACCGGCATGCTCCAAACCGATTTTTTCCGTCGTACGATCGATCAGCTCTACAAAGACCTCACCTATCTGGTATTTTATTTTCAGGGAGAACCCTACCTGAATCCGGATTTTCTAAATATGGTTCGGTATGCGGCGGATAAAAACATCTACACGGCCACGTCGACCAATGCCCATTACCTGACGGATGAAAATGCGCGGCGTACGATCGAAAGCGGGTTGGACCGACTGATCATTTCCATCGACGGCACCACGCAAGACGTATACCAACAATACCGGGTAGGCGGCAAATTGGAAAAAGTGATCGAGGGAGCCAAGAACATCGTACGGTGGAAAAAAGAATTAAAAAGTAAAACGCCCTTTATCATCTTTCAGTTTCTGGTGGTGAAGCCCAACGAGCACCAGATCGAAGACGTACAGCATCTGGGACAAGAAATCGGCGTGGATGCGGTTTGGCTGAAAACCGCCCAGGTCTATGATTACGAAAACGACCCGAACGGATTGATCCCAACGATCGGAAAATACAGCCGGTATGAGAAAACCGGCGAAGGCATGCGGTTCAAAGGGAAGATCGCCAATCATTGCTGGAGGCTCTGGCAGGATCCGGTGATCACGTGGGACGGACTGGTAGCGCCCTGCTGTTTTGACAAGGATGCCCAGCACCGGTTGGGCGACCTGAAAGCCCAATCCTTCCAAGAAATCTGGCGCTCCCCCGCCTACCGGGCCTTTCGTAGCAAACTTTGGTCGGGCCGCCGAAACATCGACATCTGTGCCAATTGCAGCGAGGGGACGAAGGTCTGGGGATAAACACGGAATAGTAATAATGAATAAACATGTCACTAGAAAAAGACATACACCAGAAGAAATTTCGCAATGAGTTTCAAAAGGCGACAGTGAATCTCCTGTATACGGCTGGTTGGTTGAAGGATCAGACCAAATCGATCTTCGATCAGGAGGAGATCACGCACCAGCAATTCAATATTCTTCGGATCCTGCGGGGAAGTTTTCCGCATCCGATCTCGACACAGACCATTCGGGAGCGAATGCTGGAAAAAATGAGCGATGTCAGCCGGATCGTGGATCGGCTGGTCGTCAAAGGCCTGGTAAAAAAAGTTACCAGTGCGCGGGACCGTCGCCTGGTGGATGTGCTGATCACCGACAAGGGACGTAAATTATTGGAGCGGTTGGATCGGAGAGAAGCGGATATGGATGGGGTATTAAAAAGTCTTAACGAAAAAGAAGCGGCCCAGTTGAATCAGCTGCTCGACAAACTCCGCCAAGAGAGAGAATGACGTAGTTTTGCATCATGCTACTGAAACACGCTACCCTTTTTTCTTTTTTTCTTTTGTTAAGCTGGTGTGGTCGGGGACAAGCCCGAGCTGAATTCCGGGGCGTATGGATCGCCACGGTCAGTAATATCGACTGGCCGCTATCGCGCAACAACGACCCCGCCAAACAAAAAGCCGATTTCATTCGGCTGGCCGATCTGCACAAACAAAACGGAATGAATGTGCTGGTGGTACAGATTCGTCCCGCTGCCGACGCCTTCTATCCCTCCTCGTTGGAGCCTTGGAGCGAATTTCTGACCGGAAAACAAGGAGAGGCCCCGAATCCGTACTACGATCCCCTGCAATTCATGATCGAGGAAACGCACCGGCGGGGCATGGAATTTCATGCCTGGCTGAATCCATATCGGGCCGTATTCAACATTAATGCCTCGTCGATCGCTCCCGATCATGTGACCAAAAGACAACCGGACTGGTTCCTCACCTACGGAGATAAGCGATACTTCGACCCGGGAAATAAGAAAGCACAGGCATTCGTGGTCAGTGTCGTGCGCGACATCGTCAAGCGCTATGCGGTGGATGCGATCCACATGGACGATTATTTCTACCCCTACAAAATACCCGGAAAAGAATTTCCGGATGACGCGGGGTACCGATCGTCCGGCACCTCGCTGGCGAAGGACGATTGGCGTCGCAGCAATTGCGACTCGATCATTGTAGCCATTCATCGGGTGATTCGGGAGGAAAGACCGGCTTGTCGCTTTGGCATTTCGCCCTTCAGTGTTTGGCGCAATCAATCAACAGATCCGCAGGGAAGCGATAGCCAGGCGGGGGTGACCAACTACGATGACCTCTATGCCGATATTCTCCTTTGGTTGAGGAAGGGATGGATCGATTATGTCACCCCTCAACTATACCTGGAGATCGGTCACAGTAAGATCGCGTATGAAAAGTTGCTCGATTGGTGGTCGAAGCACAGCTATGGAAAACATGTGTACATCGGTCATGGTATTTATCGGGCGGGGGAAGCCAATTCCCTGAAGTGGAAAAACCCAAATGAATTACCCAACCAGATCAAGTTATTGAGAGAGACCCCGAACGTACAGGGCAGTGTTTATTTCAGCAGTAAATCGTTCGAGAAAAATTATAATGGATGGAACGATAGTCTCCGCAACAACTATTACCGTGAACCGGCGCTGGTGCCCGCCACTCCCTGGCTCAGCAAGGGAAAACCGACCATCCCGCAAGCCACCGTAACGACGTCGGGAAAAAACCAAGCTTCCATCGAGATCCAGTCCGACCCCAAAAAATCGGCCAGCCTGAAATACTATGTGATCTATAAGGGAACCCTCGAGACCAAAAAGATCGCCGCCATCTTACCGGTTTCTCAACCCCTGAAATGGACCGATGTATTGAACGATCAGGAACCGTCAGTCCGCTACTGGATCACCGCCGTCAACCAAGCCAACGAAGAAAGCACTCCGGTCGAAAAAAAGCTGACTCGAACAGCCCAAACCTGGACCATCCAATAGCCAAACTCTTCAAACTTTTCAAACTGTTTATATGCCTGGATACGAACGCTGGAGCGACCTGGAACGAAAAGAACTGATGGACGTGATCGACAGCGGCATTCTGATGCGCTATGGATTTGACGTTGCCCGAAAAGGACATTGGAAATCAAAAGAACTGGAAGCAGCCGTTTGTGAAACCTTTGGTTGTGCCCATGCACAGCTGACTTCGAGCGGAACCGCGGCGCTGACCACGGCCCTCAGTGCGTTGGGCGTAGGATATGGCGATGAAGTGATCATGCCCAGTTTCACGTTCGTGGCTTCTTTCGAGGCAATACTCAGCGTCGGTGCCGTACCGGTGTTGGCGGATATCGATGACACGCTCACGTTAGATCCGGCATCGGTTCGTCGCAAGATCACCCCGCGCACCAAAGCCGTGATGCCCGTACACATGTGTGGCAGCATGGCCGACATGGATGCCCTGCAGGCGATCTGTCGGGAACATCATCTTTGGTTGCTGGAAGATGCCTGTCAGAGTATTGGCGGAACATACAAAGGAAAAAAATTAGGCACGATCGGGGATGCCGGTACCTTTTCGTTCGACTTTGTGAAGACAATGACCTGTGGGGAAGGAGGGGTGGTGATGACCAACCACCGGGATGTTTACGTGAAATGCGATGGGTACACCGATCACGGACATGACCACCTGGGCGTGGATCGCGGGGCGGACTTGCATCCCTTCGTTGGATATAATTTTCGGATCTCGGAATTGCATTCGGCGGTGGGACTGGCCCAGATCCGTCGCCTGCCCGAATTCCTTGAGACACAACAAAAGCATCATACGGCCCTGAAGGCCTACTTGGCGGAGATCCCGGGTATTTCATTTCGTCGGGTACCGGATCCGGCGGGGGACAGCCACAGTTTCATCAGCTGGTTCTTGCCCACGGCCGAGCAAACGCAACGGGCGGTAGAGGCCTTGCGGGAAGCCGGGTTATTGGCCGGAAGCTTTTATTGGTACAACAACAACTGGCACTATATCCGCAAATGGGATCACCTGAAAAGGGCGCTGACCTTGAATAGTTTGTCGCCGGAGGTGAAATCCCGCCTCGAGGCGGAAACCAATCAGGATTTTTCGGCCAGCGATGCCATCATGAGTCGATGTGTATCAACTTCCATCAGTTTGCTGTGGACCGAAGAGCAGCTCCGCGAAAAAGGAATGCGGATGAGTGAGGTGATTCGGGGCAGCCTCTGATCGGCCGACCGAGAACGTTCACGTAATTTTGTAGGGCCATGGCGCTCGGACAACGGCTGCAACAAAAACTGCAGCAGAAACTTTCTCCCCAGCAGATTCAACTGATGAAACTGCTGCAGATCCCTACGGCCAATCTCGAAACCCGCATCAAGGATGAGCTGGAAGAGAATCCTGCACTCGAGTGGGAAATGACAGAACCGGCAGAAGTGGCTCCTTCAACGGAAGACTATGCCGAAGGATCGGAGGAAGTTGCCTCCGATACGGTATCCGATATTTATAATGACATCGATGTCAGTGCCTATTTACAAGATGGCGAGGATGAGATCCCCGAGTATCGCTTACAGGCGGGCAATGGCATTCCGGAAATGGAGGACCGCTCTTTTCAGGATGCCTCCACCGTCAGTTTCTATGATTCGTTGCTGGACCAGATACATTGGCTGGAACTGAAGGAGACGGAGCAACAGGTGGCCGAGCAATTGATCGGCAGCTTGGATGAGGATGGATATTTGCGGCGCGACATTCAGGCCATTGTAGATGACCTCGCGTTTCGGCAAAATATATACGTAGCGGCCTCATTGGTGGAGGCCGTTTTAAAGCGAGTACAGGAATTGGATCCGCCGGGCATTGCCGCCCGCGACCTACAGGAATGTTTGTTGTTGCAGGTCGATCGGCTATCGGCCGAAGGCAAAGACTTTGCCTTGGCCCGACAGATCCTGTCCGATCATTTTGAAGAGTTCACCCGCAAGAATTTTGACAAGTTGCAGCGCGATTTGCAACTGACCGATTCGGATCTGCGGGACGTATTGCAGCAGATCACGAAACTGAATCCGAAGCCGGGGGGACTTTCCGAGGGAAGCGAACAACAACAATATGTGATCCCGGATTTTTTCGTGATCAACCATCAGGGTCGGCTGGAATTGACGCTCAACAGCCGCAATGCACCGGAATTGCGGGTCAGTCAAGAGTACCGCGACATGCTCAAGCAATACGATGCCGGCAGCAAAAAGAATCGCTCGGAGAAAGAAGCCGTCCTGTTCATCAAACAAAAGATCGATTCGGCCAAATGGTTTATCGATGCCATTCAGCAGCGGCAACAAACCCTGACCAAAGTGATGCAGTGTTTGCTGGAGCACCAACAGTCCTTCTTTTTGAGCGGGGACGAGACCGAATTGCGCCCGATGATCCTGAAAGACATTGCCGGGAAGACCGGGCTGGACATTTCCACCGTCAGCCGGGTGGCCAACAGCAAGTTCGTACAAACCGAATTCGGAACCTATCGATTGAAATTCTTCTTCAGCGAAGCAGTGCAAACGGAAAGCGGCGAGGAGGCCTCAACCCGAGAAGTGAAAAAGATCCTATCCGAATTGGTGGAGGGAGAAGACAAAAAGAATCCACTGAGCGATGATCAGCTAACGGAGATCCTGACGCAGCGAGGCTACCAGGTGGCCAGAAGAACCGTTGCGAAATACCGGGAACAGTTGAACATTTCCGTCGCTCGGCTGAGAAAGGAGTTTTAAAACTGCAGGTAGATCGGCATCACGGGTTCGGCCGACTTGAACGCACCATAGAGCAGCACAAATCCGACGAAAACAAGTAGGTAGGCGATCAGCGGTAAGCGAGCGAAGCGTTCGATACGTGTAGGCATCCAATCGTCCGGAATGGCATGAAGCAGAAACGCCACGACCATCATCCAAACGACGGTTTTATAATTTTCAAAGAAGGCGGGCCATACCGAGAAAGAAAAATCGTTCGTAATCTGATGCAACATGGAGCCGGCGATCTCCAGGTTATCGGCCTTAAAGAAGACCCACCCCAGGCAGACGAAATGAAACGTGAGCAATAGCATGACGCTGCGATAGAAAAGACCATTACGTTGCGTTTCGGCGATCCGGTTACCGGTCGCCAACAGCCAGAGCTTGTGCAGGGCGAGGCCAAATCCATGCCAGGCACCCCAGATCAGAAAATTAAAACTGGCCCCGTGCCAAAATCCCCCGAGCAGCATGGTCGTAAACAGGTTCATCCCCGTAAAAGCAGTTTGTTTGTTTCGCTGAATCAGTGCGGGAATCAGAAAGAGCGAAAGCAGGGCCAGGGCGATGAGGAGGGAATAGAGAAGTGCGAGTCCGAATAGCACGTGGGTCGACCAGATCAGGGCCCCGAAGAACCCCGCCGGAAACAACAGACTGGCAACCGAACGGCCCCGGTTACCGCCGAGCGGGATGTAGAGATAATCGCGCAGCCAGGAAGAGAGGGAAATGTGCCAACGTCGCCAAAATTCCGTGATGTTGTTGCTCTGGTAGGGCGAGCGAAAATTCACGGGAAGGGAAAAGCCCAGCCAGCGGGCGATACCCAGTGCCACGTCGCTATAGCCACTGAAATCACAATAGATGACGAGTGCATACCCGTATACAGCCAGGAGATTTTCGAGTCCGCTGTAGCGAGCCGGATCATCGAATACATAGTCGACAAAGTTCAGGGTGAGGTAATCGGAGAGGATCAGTTTTTTGAAGAGTCCGGAGAAAATGAGATAAAATCCGTGGGCAAAATCCGATTCGCGCAAGGTCCATGGACGATTGATCTGCGGCACGAAATCGTGGGCACGGACGATGGGTCCCATGACCAGCTTGGGGAAAAAAGAAAGAAACAGCAGATAGTCGCTGAATTTACGGGCGGGTTCGAGTTGGCCGCGGTACACATCGATGGTGTAGCTCAGGTTCTCGAATGTATAAAAGGAGATGCCCACGGGTAGCAGCAGGTTCAGGGGTTGGAATCCGGTTTGGAAAAGGGTGTTGGAGAGTTCCAAAAAGAAATCGGTGTATTTGAAATAGAAGAGTAGTCCCAAGTTGAACACCACGCTTCCGAGCAGGAGTGCTTTGCGGTAGCCGGGATGGGTTTGTCGGTAAATGGCGTTGGATAAATAATAATCGACGACGGCGGAGAGGATGACGAGTGCCACGAAGGATCCGCTGGCCTTGTAAAAAAAATAGAGGGAGAAGAAGCAGAATACATAGCGGCGGGCGGCGAGGCGGTGGCCCAATAAATAATACAGGATCAGAAAGGCTGCGAAGAAAAACACAAAGAAGCCGTTGTTGAACAGCAGCGGATTCTTGGGATCGTACAGGAATTGTTCCCCCAGGGCTTGTATGTCGAATCGAGTCAAGGGTTAGAAGGTGCCGGTGGTGCAGAAGGTTTCAAGGTTCGAACGTAGCGTTGATATTCACGCTGGAGGGCTCGATAGAGGGATTCACCCAACCAGGCTGCGCCGCGGGCATTGGGGTGAACGTAATCTTTTCCGGCCCAGGGCGGTGTTCGTTTGGCCCAGTCGACGATGCTGTTGGTCCCGCCCATGGTGGCGAATTGATTGAAAAAAGCGGTTTCGGATTGAAAGGCGATCGTGGCCTGAACCCGCACCAGCGAATCGATTCCGATGGCGGAGGAATAATTTCCCTGATAGCGAAACGCGCGATCGGCGGTGCTGACCACGAGTACGTCGGCGGTGGGAAAGGCTTGTTTGAATTTTTTAACCACGGGTTGCATCGCGCGGCCGTACCAACGAAAGTCTTTGTCCATGGGACGAAACAACAAATTCACGCCGTACTGAAATACGATCAGATCGTACGGTTGCGTTTCATGGGTCGCTTGTAACAAACCGGCGGAAAGTTTAGCCAGTTCAATGCCGGTGATCCCCCGAAAAGAAAAATTATCTACGATAACGCCGTTGGGTGATTCAAAAGAGACACCGAAGAGTGGTGGAGTGTTGGGGGTGGCGGTGAGGGCGAGTGTGCGGTTGGCATCGGCACTCAAAAGGACTCGGTTAAAGGGGGCGATGCCGGAAAAGAATTTCTCTTGTTGGTTGAGCTGAATGCTGGCATTGGTGTCGGGACCGCAGAGCAGGTATTTCTCGAGCCGAGTCGAGCTGTCGCCCATGGTTCGGTCGGTGAACCGGGCCCAGTCGGCTGTACTGACAAAAGCATGTCCCGATAAGTACAACGGAGTAGCACCGGGATTTTGTTTGAAGCTGCGGTCGGTCCACCCCCCACTATATTCTGCCCGCACCGTTTGTCGAAAACCGGATACGATCGAGGTGATGGGCACATATCCGACTCCTGCGCCACCGTAGGCTGTTTGTAAAAGTTGCCGAAGGGTTTGGGTCATCAGATCGCCTTCGATCATGCTGTCGCCGAAATACGCGATGCGGACCTTTCCTTTTCGGGTGGTTCGCAGGGCATGCAGCTTTGCGAGAAAGCGGGGCAGAGAAGGTTGGGTGGTATCGGTCTGAAATCCGATGATACGGGCAGGAAGTTGATAGTGCTCCAGGGTTCGGCGGGGAGACGGAGCCGGTTGGGAGGAATCGATCTTGGCGGCAGGAGTGGGCATCCGTTGTATTGTATCGGTGACCAGCAGGTCGCTGATCAGGTTGATCCGATCGAAGGGTGTCCAGGAAATTCCGAGCGTGGAGGAGAGGACCGACGCCAACAACAGCAGGATGGTGCTCCAGGATACAAAACCAACTACTCGACGAGGCTCGTTCATGAAGAAAAAAGGATTATCAGAGACGATTCTTACGGATGGTACTCAAGACGCGCTGTTGCCAAAGGACCGGTGCCTCGGAATAACCGCTGGCGGCGATGGATTGAATCCAATGTTGTGGCTGAGGATTTCCTTTCAGGGATGCATAAAATTTTTTTCGGGTCAGCAGCCGACAAAAATCGATGAAGGAGTCCGTATCGGAAGCGTATTGCTTGTATCGGGTGCGGATGCCATGTGTTTTTAGCAGATTGTTTCGTCCCACGATCCCAAAATAGTTTTTCAAGAGTCGGGCATTGCGGCTGGTACCGGCTCCGGATTCAAGCATCGAGACCCCCAGGATCACGGCGGCCGGAATACCATAGGCGGCCGAGAGCGAATCAGCCAGCGGTCGATAGGTGGAGATGAATTTTTGGGTCGACGCTTGGGCCGAAAGCAACTGGGGTAAACAACAGATCAGGAACCCGACCAAACGGAGCGAACGAAAACCGATCGGTGCAGAAAGAAGCATGATGATAAAGATACCTATGTATTCCGGATTGACCAATTCAGTACCTTGCCCCTCCGATGGAAGCAACGCATACGCACAGGCGATCCGGCAAGATTTTTTTTCAATTCCTCTCCTGGGTCTTTCATCCCGTGTTCATACCGGTGATGGGGATCGGCTTTATCTTATTCAGCGAAACCTCGACGGCTTTCCTGGGGTTTCGGGAAGCGCAACGCTGGTTGATCCTCGGACAAGCCTTTACACTTTACACGTTCTTTCCATTGGTGACCGTGGGGTTACTAAAAGCCGTGGGATTTCTGGAGTCGGTCCACCTGCGCACCCAGCGCGAACGGGTCATTCCCCTGATCGCCACCGGCATCTGGTATTTTTGGATCTGGTATGTCTGGAAAAATCTGCCGGACTATCCGGTGGAATTGGTGCGACTGGCACTGGCGACGTGGACGGCCTCCTGGGTAACCCTGATGATCAATGTACGCATGAAAATCAGTTTGCATACGATCGCGGCGGGACTGATGCTGACCTTTCTCTGTCTTTGGTCGATCAAACACCCCTACGGAGCCGGGATCTATCTGCCTATTGTTAGTTTACTGGCCGGTGCCATCGGTGCCGCACGGCTGGAGGTTTCCGATCATACCCCCACAGAGGTCTATACCGGATATGGCGTGGGGATGGGTTGCCTGTTGATCATCCACTTGATTTATTCTTAACTGTTTAGGGAACAGGGTTTAGGCTTTAGCACATAACCTAACACTTGTAAAGTATTATCATTCAGGCCAAAACCCTAAACCCTGCTCTCTAAACCCTAAACCCTGTTCTCTAAACTCTCTTCCCGTTGTTTTTCCCCAAAAAATTCCGCAAAAAACTCCAAAAATATTAGTTTTATTTTGCTAAATCCCTTAGTTTTGCCCTATTAACCATTCAGCCAACTGGCTACGACCTTTAAAAAACAACTTATGGCAAAGACAGAAAAAGCCCCCGAAACCGCCCCGAACGCAGAGAAGTTCAAGGCCCTCAAACTGACCATGGACAAGATCGAGAAAGACTATGGAAAGGGAAGTGTTATGATGATGAACGAACGAGGAGAGATGCAGCAAGAAGTGATCTCGACCGGCTCCATCGGTTTGGATGCGGCGCTGGGTATCGGCGGACTTCCTCGCGGACGTGTCGTAGAGATCTACGGCCCTGAATCCTCTGGTAAAACCACCATCGCCACCCATGTGATCGCGGAAGCACAGAAAAAAGGAGGCATGTGTGCCATCATTGATGCCGAACACGCCTTTGATAGTTCATACGCTAAGAAATTAGGTGTAGATGTCGATAACCTGTTGATCTCTCAACCCGACTATGGAGAGCAGGCTCTGGAGATCGCTGATCGGCTGATCCTTTCCGGTGCACTCGATGTATTGGTGATCGACTCGGTCGCGGCCCTGGTTCCGAAAAGTGAATTGGAAGGAGAAATGGGTGACAGTAAAATGGGTTTGCATGCGCGCTTGATGAGTCAGGCCCTTCGTAAGCTCACGGCCACCGTCTCCAAGACGAACACCATCTT
>SXGQ01867271.1_pt1 | contig 71026 bp, 54 predicted proteins | sample 3178371 | NCBI WGS metagenome assembly SXGQ01 (sample SAMN11356859, study PRJNA531348) | freshwater metagenome | isolation source: freshwater sample F1-20 | place: China: Fuxian Lake, Yuxi | collected 2017-12-25 | reverse complement strand
TAGGAATTTTTCTGGTTGATCGTGATATTTATAAGGTGCACATTAATGAAAACTGAAGCTCAATCACCTTCAAATAAAAAAGGAATTGTGCCTTTTATAAAAAGAAGGTTGGGAAATTGGATGCTAAGGCATCAATTACCGTTTAATTTTGCAATTCACATGGTTGGAATCCCAGTTGCAGTTGCGGGTATTCCGATGTTGTTTTTTTTGGAGTGGTATTGGGGTGTTGGGGCCATATTTTTGGGTTACTTGTTGCAATTCATAGGTCATCAAGCTGAGGGTAATGATGTCGGTGAATGGGCTGCCATCAAAAAGATGCTTGGAATGAAATATGTAGGTATATCTCCCAGATGGAATCCCGAGGACCCAGACAGATTATAATCTTTCCGATTTTGCCTGTTTTTTTGCTTTCAGCTTGGCTTGCTATATTCACATGCGCCTTGTCTGCCTGAATTACCCGTCTTATCCTTAAGATCGCTAAAAAAGTTATAACCCCTAGAAGTTTCCTAACTTTTGTAACCAGAATCGCCGATAAAGTTAGTGGCGAATCTCGTTTGCATTTCATTAATGCATTTGAGTTATGCCTAGGAAATGAGAACAAGGTGTTGTTTACAGCACTAAACTTTGGGGTCTAATGGTCATGGAATTGAAACCATCAATTATTTGCGCCGCATTATTTCTTGCATTGGTGAGTGGTTGCAAGCAGAACCTCTTCCTTGCAGAAGCAGATTACGAGCATTATAAGAATTTGATGCCCGCAAATTTGGAAAATGATCCCGCTGCAGTGATTGCTCCAGTGACCAAGTCAATGAGCAAGCCGCCGACAGTTAATGAACCAGAGAGAAAGCCAAGATATATCTCTCTTGCTGAGAGTGTTTCCATAGCAATAGAGCAGGGTACCGTTGGTTTCCAAAATCCCCTTTTCCCCGGTATTGGGCAGGATACCCTGGTAAGTTTCACAGGTCGTGGCGTGGGTGGTTCTGATGCCATCCGTGTTTTCGCACTTGAACCCGCCATTGTAGGTAATGAAATTGAAAAATCACTTTCCAAGTTTGACGCAGTGTGGACATCGAGCATCAACTGGAACAACACGGATCGTCCGATCGGAACAGCGATTGATAATTTTGTGACATCTTCAGGTGGATTGAATTCCATCGAAACTTTGGATTCTTCATTGAACTCCACCATCTTGAAACCTCTGCCTACTGGTGGTGTGGCTGGGATCACCTTCAAGACCGATTATCAATTCACCAATCTGCCTGCCTTTGTGAACCCGAACTACAGGCCAACTCTTCAGTTCCAGTTTGAACAACCTCTTTTGCAGGGTTATGGTGTTGAAATCAACCAGTTGCGAAGTTCCCATCCAGGAAGTATCACAACTCCAGGCGTATTGGGTGGCCAACCTGCTGCTGAGGGTATCCTTGTTACCAGAATTCGATTTGATCAACAGCGCGCTGAATTCGAAAGAAACCTTAACTATCAGGTTTTGAATGTTGAATACGCCTATTGGAACCTTTATGGCTCTTACTGGACATTGTTTGCCCGTGAGCAAGCTCTGCGCCAAGGATATGAAGCATGGAGAATAAGCAAGGCAAGGTTGGATGCAGGTACCATCACACTTGCAGACCTGGCTCAGACCCGGGGTCAGTATGAACTATTCCGTGGCCAGCGCCTTGAGGCCTTGGACAAGGTTCTTGAAAACGAAAGACAACTTCGCGCCCTTTTGGGTATGCCTGCTGAAGATTCAACTCGGTTGGTTCCAAGCGATGCACCCACACTTTCCAGGTTTGAGCCTGATTGGGATTCCGCTCTGGACGAGGCTCTTACCCTAAGGCCAGAATTGTTCATTGCGCGTCAAGAAGTAAAGACCAAGCAGATGGATTTGATTTTGGCAAAGAACACCCTGATGCCTGACCTTCGTTTCCTTTCGACTTATGATTCCAACTCGATCGGAAGCACACTTGATGGTGCTGGTAATTCAAACGCCTTGAGAAACCTTGCAGAAAATCGATTCAACAACTGGTCTCTTGGTTTGAGGATGAATGTGCCGATCGGTTTCAGGCAGCAACATGCGAATGTCAGAAACGCAAGATTGGAACTTTCCAAAAGCTATGAAGTCCTTCAGGATCAGGAGTTGAAGGCGGGCAGGTTCCTCTCACAGTCTTACAGGAAAGTATTCACCACTTACGAGCAGATAAGGGTGCAAAGGGCTCAAAGGGAGGCATTTGCAGAACAATTAAGAATCCGATTCCAGGAATTCCTTGCAGGGAAGGGCGCTGGAAACAGGACCCGAGATACCGTGGATATCCTGCTCGAAGCTCAGAGATTCTGGGCGGATTCCCTTGCGAATGAATATGCCGCAATAGTCCAATATAACATCTCCCTTGCAAATTTTGAATTCGCAAAGGGTACCATACTCAAGCATAATAATGTCCAGATTTCAGAGGGGGCTTTGCCGGGGGTCGCTCAAGTAAGGGCTGTTGAACATTTCAGGGAAAGAACCAAGGCGCTGGTTATCAGGGAGCACCAGAATCCACTAACTCATAGCGAGCCAAATGCGGATAATGGCGACCCAGGCCTCCCTCAGATTCCCAAGGATGGCGCTGTAAGTCTTCCAGCTTTGATGAAAAACGCCCCAGAAGTTCCTGAGGAAATCAAGAAGGGCGGGGATGCTAAAAACCCCATGTTGATTCCAGTGCCAACAAATGATAACAATAAGATTTCCAAGGAATCAAACCAGAATTCGGGTCAGCAGGTAGTAAAGCCAGTTGCAGCCAGCACCAGTGCTCCAACTTCCACAGGGCTTAAATTTGAAAAACCAGATGTAAGCATGAAGCCTGAGTAGTTTTGTTTTTGGTTTAATCAAAGCGATTTTAATAAAGTAAGCCGGTATAATGCCGGCTTACTTTATTTTGTGGTATTTATTCCACTTTTTAATCGTTGGTGCTTTCTGATGAAATCCGTTTATGTATTTGAAGAGCTTACGGCGGTAATGTTAGAGCCTGGTAATCCGCTTTCATCCCTGAGAACTGAGGGGCTAGCAATATTAAAAGCCCTGATCGATGATTTTTCAAAACAGGAGCAATACAAGCTTTTTGTTTTTGCCTCCGAAGATGTGGGTGAGTCACTTCTTTCTGAAAAACTGATAGATTTAGGGCAATTGATTTACACTGAAGAAACCAACCCTTTTTTAGATATTGTAAAACCCGGGGACAAGGTCCTGATAATGGCGCCAGAATCCGAGGGCATTTTGTCCAGAAGAATCAATCAGTTAAGTCAAACTGAAGGAGAAAGTCTTTGTTGCACTGAGGGGGCGGTTTGCCTGGCGGGTGATAAATATGAGACATTTCTATTTTTAAATAAAAACAAAATCCCCACTCCTAATACAATGTTGCTTCGAGATTTTATTGAAAATCCACGCCTGGACTTACCGCTGGTCTTGAAACCTAGGGACGGTGCTGGAACCTCCGATACCTTTTATTGTGAATCATTGGATTTCATCAAGGAAAAAGCTTTTGATTTGGCTAATCGCGAATCTTGGATTGTCCAGGAGTTCAAACATGGTATTCCTGCAAGTTATTGTTTTTTAAGGGTCCATGGGGAATTGAAGCCTATCGTTTCCAGTTTTCAATTTGTTAATCGGGTCGAAGATCAATTTTTCTATAAAGGTGGATCTATTCCTTTGACTCCGAGTCTTGATGACCGCGCACTTGCCCTCGCAAAATTAACTTTAAATGAATTTGAAGGTTTGAATGGTTGGGTGGGGGTTGACATGATACTTGGTGATGAACCAAATGGACGCAATGACTTTGTCTGTGAGATCAACCCAAGGTTGACAACGGCCTATCTGGGCGCCAGGCAGTATCTTGATGTTAATCTTGCCTCCATGTTGGTTGGTCCTGATTTAGGTTTTTCCCGAGTCGTAATTAAAGTCAATAATGTAACCTATGGCAAGGATGGCCTTTTTGAAATTAACCAGAGGCAAACATGATGAATTTTAAATTAATCGCATGGGGCTTAATTTTTTTAACGATTGGTTTTTCCGGATTAAATATGGTTGATGCGCAGGAGAATGAGGACAAGAAGCTTGCCGGATTTTTTGATAAAATGCTTGAAGATGAATTCAGGCTACGCCCCATGGTTGCAACCCAGTTGGGGGACCATCGATTTGATGACAAATTAGAAAACCCAAGCCCTGAAAATCAGCAAGCATGGAGGCAATTCTACAAATCCTCATTGGAAAAATTGCGAGCGCAGATAAATGTCAAATTCTTGAGTCCAATCGGCGTGGTGGATTTCAAAGTGCTGGAATCTCACTTGGAACGCACAGTATGGACCATGGAAAATAGTAAAACTTACGAGAATGACCCCAGGGCATACAATGAATTAATTTCCGACAGCCTTTATTTGCCATTGTCACAATCCACCATTCCAGAGGGAAAGGTAATTGATGCATTGGTTTCCCGAGTGGCGCTTGTGCCAAAGGTTTTAGAGTCGGCAAAAATATCGCTTAAGAACCCTCCAAAAATAATTCTTAATACTGCAATAAAGCAAAACTCCGGGTCAATTCGCTTTTACAAAAGTGGAGTTGGGGATTTCGTTAAAGATGCAGCATCAAAAGCCAAGCTTCTTGAAGCAACAAATAAAATTGTGCCAGCACTCGAGAATTATCAGGATTTTCTTCAAGGCCTAGCAAAAAAAAGCGGTGAAATTGATTGGCGAATCGGCAGGGAAAAATTTAATGAGAAGCTGGTTCATGAGCTTCAAACTGGCCTGGGTGCGGATGAATTGCTTCGTCTAGCAGAGTTGGAAATGGTTACGGTCACGCAGGAAATGTATGTGATTGCCAGGCAATTATGGTCAGGATTATACCCCGAGAAACCCCTCCCGGTTCCTGATTCCAAGGGGAAAAACGAAACCATAGTCAAAGTTTTGGAGAAGCTTGGTGAAAGAAGGGGGAATCCAAAGGATCTTTTGCGAGATACCCGAAGCACTGTAAAAAAAATCCAATCGTTCATCACTTCAAAAAACATACTCGCTCTGCCTCAACCGGATAGATGCCAGATTTTGGAAATGCCGGAATTTCAAAGGGGAAACTCAGTCGCATATTTGAATCAGGCTCCACCGCTCGACACTAATGCCGCTAGTGTCTATGCCATTAGTCCCCCGCCCACCGACTGGGATGAAAGTACGGTTTCCAGTTTCATGAAGGAATACAACAGTTACATGTTGCAGATTTTGACAATTCACGAGGCTTACCCGGGTCACTATGTCCAGCTTGAATACTCCAACAAACACCCCTCGAAAATTCGAAGAGTTTTGTCTTCAGGGGTTTTTGCCGAGGGGTGGGCTGTTTATACTGAAAAAATGATGCTCGATGAGGGGTACGGCGACCAAGACCTTGGATTAAGGATTCATCAGCTTAAGTGGTATTTGCGAGCTGTTGCAAATGCGGTTTTGGATCACCAAATGCATTGCAATAAAATGACTGATGATGAGGCTTTGGATTTGCTTGTGAACCGGGCTTTTCAAACCAAAGGGGAGGCGCTGGGCAAGATCATAAGGTCAAAACAATCCTCATGCCAATTATCCACTTATTTTGCTGGTGCGGTATTCTTCAACAAGCTTCGATCCGATGTTCAAAATGCCAAGGGTGAAGCATTCAGTCTTAAGGCATATCACGAGGCGGTATTGTCTCATGGCACATTGCCTTTGAATTTGCTGAGGGATCTGGTGTGGTCAGATCTTGGATTAAAAAAGTGATTTAATGGAAGTGGGTCAATCCCAAAATGCACAGGAAATTATAATTTGAAAAGTGCCATTGAAGCAGAAAAAAAATTTGTTATACGCCTTCCTGTTAATTGGGGAATAACGGGTGTTGCCGGGGGAAGGCTTGATGTTTATTAGTCGAGTTCAATTATCAGCGTTTTTAGATGACGAATTGATGACGGATGGGTTGAACGAAGATGTGGGTAAGGTGTTTGTGACCTGGCTCGTATCGAGGGCTGAAAAGCTGGTGAAGTTTGAGAAAAATCCGGTTTTATTGAAGTTGAAGCTTCAGCGCTGGGCGACAAAAGGCAGATCGATAAGAAAAATACTTTTTTTATGGGAAATAGAGGGGCAAAGAGCTAATGCCCACCAACTGCTTGCGGTGGAGGGGTTGCAAGAAGTTTTGGAAGTATATCCATCTGATACCATGAATTTATTAAAGCGAATGATGAAATTAATGATTGTAAAAGATCAAGAAATCGTGCACTCGGTAAAAACGTTTGAGGAAGAAGCTGCAGAAAGGCGAGAGCTTTTGTAGCCTTATTTTTCTATAATACCCATATTTCGCATATTGTCTTGCCTTTTTGTTTTACCCATATTGGTATTGTTGGTGTCGAATATACCAGCATAATTCAATTGGTCTTCTTAAAATAATTTCAATTTGTTTAAGGTTAACTATTATTCACTAGCCCACTTGGGTAGAATAGTGAGTAGTTAAAATTGTAGAACAAGATTGATATTTTTTAAGGTGAATTGTTGTGAGTACTGCTCCAGAACCTCAAGTTGACCCTCGTTCGTTGGATTTAGAGCGAAAACGCCTTAGTCAACGACTTGAGGAAATGTCAAAGCTATGTGAATCTGATGTTCCTCCCGGCATATTTTATGGTGAGTTGCTTAAGAAGCTACTGGAATCGCTTGCCGCTCCAGTGGGGGCTCTTTGGATTCGCACAAATCAGGGTAATCTTCAGCTGCAATTTCAAATCAATTTAAAGGAAGTTGGTCTCGATCGTTCTGAGGAATCCCGGCAAAGTCATGAGGAACTCCTTAGGCAGGTTGTTGTTAATCCCAGGCAGGTCGTTCTTCTTCCCAGAAGTGGCTTGGCATCTGATGAAGCTGGCAAATCCGGAGCTGGTAATCCAACTGATTTTCTACTTTTGCTTGTGCCTATTCTTTTAAATAACCAGATAACCGGTGTTATTGAAGTTTTTCAAGGTTCGAACAGGGCCATGAATGCTGTTCCTGGTTTTATGCAATATATAGCGTTGATGGCTGATATCGCCACCCGCTATCAGCGAAATCAAATGTTAGGCCAGATGCTTGGCCAGCAGCAGATTTGGACCCAAGTTGAATCGTTTTCTCGTTTGGTTCATGCAAGCCTTGACCCTGTTGAAGTTGCCTATCAAATAGCGAATGATGGCAGGCGATTGATCAACTGTGATCGGTTAAGCGTTGCTGTTTGTTATGGTAGAAAGCCTGTAATTGAGGCTATTTCTGGTGCGGATGTTGTTGAAAAACGGTCCAATCTTGTGCGGTTAATGCAAAAACTATCCTCAAGGGTCTTGGAATGGGGTGAAAAGTTGGTGTTCAGTGGCACCAAAGAAGAAACTTTGCCTCCCAAGGTTTTGTCGGCCTTGGATGCCTATCTTGCTGAAAGTGGTAGTAAATTACTGGTTGTTTATCCGGTTAAAGATGATCGTGATAAAGATCGAAAGCCTCCCTATCGCACCGTGCTTGTGATGGAATCTTTTGATCCCCCTGCTGATCCTCAACAGTTGATTGCCAGGCTTGATGTGGTTGGTCGGCACGCTGCAACTGCTGTTTTTAATTCAATTCAATATCGCAGAATTCCAATGCGCTACATTTGGATGCCTCTTGCAAAAGTCCAAGAGGGCCTTGGTGGGGCAACAAAAGCGATTACCCTTGCTGTCCTGATTGGTTTGATTGGGCTTGGGTTTATGTTCTATTTTGTACCATACCCTTTAAAGATGGATGCGACCGGACAACTGCAGCATGAAATAAGACGAAAAGTCTTCTCCACAGTGGAAGGGGTCATTAAAGAGTTGAGTGTGAAGCCCGGTGATTTGGTATCTGAGAATCGATCCTTGGGAATCATGTATGACAGTCAACTGGAAAAAGACATTCGAACCCAGCGCAAGGAGATACAGGTTGCTGATCGGGATGCCCGAATGTATGAACAGCGTTCAAGCAAGGGGACGGATGCGGAGAGGTTGTCCAGCCTTGTTGAAGCTGAGAAGAGTAACATCATTCGAATGAGCAAGGAGCGGGAACTTGATGCGTTGGTTAAAAGGACTCACGCAGATTTGAATGTCCAAAAAGAAGGTTTTTTTGCATTAAAAGCACCTGTTTTTACACCCCAGGAATCCTTAAGAGTCGGTAACAAGGAATGGAAAGTCTTGAGTAGTGCTTTTCAGGAAAATCTCACCAATCGAGTCGTGAAACCATCGGAAGAATTGCTTCGACTGGGGGCTGTGGATGGTCCATGGGAGGTCGAATTAAAGATTCCGCAACAGCACATAGGGCAGGTTTTAAAAGGTTTTGTCCGGTTGAAACAGGATGAGTTGGATGTTGATTTTATAGTTAGAAGTGATCCCACAAGGAAATTTAAAGGCAAGCTGAACAAGGTGAAAATTGGTGGGGAAGCCAATCCGGAAAGATCTTCCGGAATGGAGGCTGAACCCGTGGTGATTGCATGCGTGACTTTGGCTGGGGTTGATAAGGAGTACGAATTACCGCGTGAGTTGCTGCTATCCGGTACTGAGGTGCATGCGAAAATCATATGTGGAAATGAAAAGATGGGTTATTCACTATTTTATGGCTTGTGGGAATTTTTCTACGAAAAGATCGTGTTTTTCTTTTAATCAGCGGGCTTAATGTCATTCCCCTGTGAATAGAATTGCAATGTGAATTAAGTGTTGGTGAGGAGATAATCATGTTTAGATGGTCTGCGATAACGGTCCTGTTTTTTGGTATTGGGGTGGTTTTGCTAAATGCGGTCAATAAAACCACCTATCAAAAAGCTGTAGCCACTGATGAATTGGTTTTTATCCCCGCCAATGATGACATTGTCGCCCAAGTTGGGGAAAATAAAGTCAGTTTTGTTGAGGGTAATAATCAGCCTAAAGTTGAACCCCCTGTTTCCGTGACCGTTTCGAGGCCGGGTGTCAACCAACCATTGGTGATTCCCAACGCCCGAATCAGTGCGATGGAGCGGCAGGAAATTCCCGCTGAAAAAGACGGCAAGCTTTTGTTTGTCGGCACCGACATCAAACCCAAGCGCGATGTTCATCCTGAGGATATTTTCAAACTTACTATCAGCAGGTTGGTTGTGGAGGATGATAAGGTTTCCGGTAATGATTTGATTTTGCTTGATGCCAAGCCGAATAAAAAATTCCGACTTTGGAAAGGTGGGGATGATCCTCTGATTCCCGGCAAGATGTCATTGGATTACAAAGAAGCAACCTTTTTCAAGCTTGAGGTTGGAGATGAGGTTCAAAAAAACCAGATGGTTGCCCTAGTAAACCCTGTCTTGGCTTTGGATGACCTGGGAATTCGCGCTGCCAAACTTGAGGCAAGTGAAGCTGACCGTAGGGCCAGTGAAAAAACCCGTGATGAGGCTCACAAAAGGTTTCAACAGCAGTCCTTACTAAGGCAGAAGGGGGCTGGTTCAGATGAAGAATATCGATCCGCTGAGTTGTTTTGGCGCAGGTATATCGATGAAGAGACAGGTAAAGCGGCACTTGTGGTTCAAGCCCAGAGGGAATTAAACGCTGCTGTTACAACTCTAAAGATGCATGAAATTCGCAGTTCAATTCCCGGGGTGATTAAAACAATTTATCGGAACCGTGGTGAGGCTATTAAAAACCTTGAACCATTGCTTCAGGTTCAAAATCGTGATCGTCTAAGGGTTGAGGGGCTGGTGGAAGTCCAAGACGCGCGAACAATCGGCCGAGAGACAAAGGTGATCGTTGAACCTTCCCAACCTGAGCAACCAAAGCTGGTTTTGAGGGGGCATTTGCAAGAGGTGAACGCCATTGGTGTTTGCCAGCAGAATGGTTCAACAACAATTTTTTCCGGTAGTGAAGACTCCAGTATTCGCGCTTGGAATCCAGGCAATGGGGAACAGCTATGGTCATTGACATTAAGGCACCCTGTTAAGTCCATGGCTTGTTACAGTGGAAAATCATCCCAGGTTGTATCCGGCCTTTCTGATGGGTCATTGGTTTTCTTTTCTCCTGCCACGGTAAGGGAAAAAGATGCCATAAAAACTTCGGTTTCAGGCCATAGGGGAAGTGTTCATTCGGTAGCTATTTCGCCTGATGGTGAGTTTGCTGTTTCCGCAGGTGAGGATCATTCTCTTTGTGTTTGGAAAATTTCAAGCACGGAACTTGTACAAAAATTTCCTGATGCCCATCGTTCGGGGATAACCTCTGTGGGTTTTGCGGGCCAATCAAAAATCACCACTGCTGGAAAAGATAATTCAATCCGGGTATGGGCTTTTGATTCAGGAAAAATCGAGCCAAATTATCTTTTGTCTTTCGACAAGCGAAGTGGGGATGTCGCGCATTTGGCTGCAAGTCCTGATGGAAAAACCATTTTGTTTGACCAAGGAAAAGAAATTAGGGTTTTATCACTTTCTGACAAGCATATTGAAGGCGTTATTCATTCCAATTCAGGTTCCTCCAGTTTCACGAATTTCGCGGTCTATTCCCCTGATGGCAAGACTGTAATTACCAATGGTGGTGGCGATGGTAAGGTTCAATTATGGAGAACTCCGATTAACAACGCCCGGCCAGCGGAGCTTCGGCAATATATCTGGACTGGAGGATCCTCATCTTGTTGCGCATTTTCCCCCGATGGAAGTTTTGCGGTAACTGGAACCCAAGATCATCAGGTTTTAGTTTGGGCATTGCCAAACAAACGCGAAGTAGAGGAAACATTGACAGGAACAATCGCGCTGAATGAAAATTTCCTGGATTCAAATTCCAGGCAGGTTCGTATCTGGGTTGATCTAAAAAATCCCGGTTGGTTACATCCCGGCGGGATGGCAACTCTGGTTATACCTGGTGCAAAATCCGCAAATTCAACGGATAAATAATCAAGGCATGGATGGTTTGACCGCATGAGTGAAGCTGTTTCATCAGATCTAGAAAGACGCAAGCAGATTAAAATCCGCTTGCGCAAGGATTTGTCGATCGAATCCCAGCTTTATGAGGGCAGGAAGTTTTTTGTTGTCAAGGATCCTGTTAGCCTTCGCTATTACAGGCTTAAGGAACATGAGCATTTTTTGCTTGAATTCATGGATGGAAAGAGAACCCTTCAAGATGCTCAAAAGGCGTATGAGGATAGATTTCGTCCTGATCGTTTGAGGCTTGAAGATCTCGAGGCTTTTGCCCAACAGCTTTTGACCGCTGGGTTGGCTCAAAATGAAGCCCCCAAATCAGGCAAGCAATTGTTTGAAAGGCATGTGAAAAAGAAACGAACAGAGCTTTTCCAAGCCTTCACCAATATTCTTTACATCAAGGTTCCTGTTTTTGATCCCGACAATGTGCTTAAGCATATGCTCAAGTATTTTAGTTGGATTTTCACACTCGGTTGGTTTTTTATAAGTCTTTGCATCATGGGTGCCGCTGTTTTGCTGGTGGCATCCCATTTCGATACATTTCGCAAAAAGTTGCCTAATTATTACGAGTTTTTCTTCAGTTTTAAAACTTTGATCTATCTCTGGCTGGCGTTGGGCATTGTCAAGGTGATTCATGAGTTCGGCCATGGACTCAGTTGCAAAAAGTTTGGTGGTGAAGTTCATGAAATGGGCATGCTCTTCCTTTGTTTTTCACCTGCTCTTTACGCGAATGTCTCTGATGCTTGGACCCTGCCTAATAAATGGCACAGAATCATAATCAGTGCCGCCGGGATTTATGTTGAACTCATAATCGCATCCATAGCTACCTTTATTTGGTGGAATACACCCAATGACCCGTTCATCAACAACCTTTCCCTGTGCATCATGATCGTATGTAGTGTTAGCACGGTGGTTTTCAATGCTAATCCGCTCATGCGATACGATGGTTATTATGCGCTTGCCGACTGGTTGGAAATTCCGAACCTTAGGGAACGCGCCAATCGTTTCATTAAGAATCTCGCTCTTGAATATTGTTTTGGGATTGAGGTTCCACCAGAACCTTACATGGCATCGACGCGAAAAACACTTTTTATTTCCTATGCAGTTTTTAGCTATTTGTATAGGTGGGTTGTCACTTTTACAATCCTGTATTTCATGTATTCGTTTCTCAAACCCTACAAGCTTGAAGTCATAAGTGCCGCCTTGACTCTGGCTTCTATTTGCTCGATGGTCGGGTGGCCTGTTTACAGGTTTGGGAAAAATTTATTCCGCAGGGGGAGGTTGCCTGATATGAATCGTGCGCGAACAACAATGACTGCCCTTATTGCCGCAGTTCTTGTTGTGGTTTTTTTCACTGTTCCACTTCCCGTGAATCGTTTGCGTGGCTATGGACTTGTGGTCCCAAGGCCGGAAACCACGGATAAGCTTTTTGTGACTGTCCCGGGATTTTTGCAAAATATCAAGGTGCGTCCCGGCCAAGAGGTTTTCAAGGGTGATGAGCTTGCTATTTTCAGCAATCACGAACTTGAAACCAAGCTTTCCGCTGCGAAAACTGAACTTGAGGCCAGTGACAAATACCATCGAGTTCTTTTGGTTTTGAAAGATCGCACCTATGATCGGTCCGAGCGTGATCGTATTGAAATGGAAATCAACAAATCAGTAAAAACTGGCGATATGGCCAGAATTGAATCAGATACTTTGGTTAAGCTGAAAAAAGATAAACTTGCGATTCTTGCCAGTCGGGATGGTATTATTGGCCATGCTCCAAAAGCGGAGGATATCGGAAAGTTGTTTTTAGACGATCCAAACGCGCCGCTGGTTTCAATTTATGAACCCAAGATTCTTAGTGTATGTCTACCTTTGGTTCCATCTGAATTTAATCAATTAAGACAGAATCTTTACACCGCCCAATCATTGAAAGGGAAAAATGACCAAGCGGGATCTTCCTGGGAACCTGAGATCTTCATAAGAGTGCAGGGGCGTGATTCAAAGGTTTGGAAAGGACGAATCCGACAGGAAAGCCTTCCCTCATCCGAGGCTAAGGAAATTCCAATGGCACTTTCCAATAAGGCAGGCGGGCCAATTCCCGTAAAGGCGACCGATGTGCCAAATCAACTTATTCCTCAGACACAGCAATTTCTTGTTTATATTGATGTCGTTGATGCCGATGCCACGATTTTTCCGGGATGCATGGCGCAAGCCAAAATTTATCTCCAGCCTGAAACTTGTGCCCAGTGGATTTGGCGAATTATAAGTGACCTTTTTGACATCGGCTTGGTAAGATAAATACTTGTAATTTTTATGTTTACTTTCACGGATGCAAAAATGTATCGATATCATTTTTTGTTGATTTTATTTGTTTTTTTTATACTTCCTGATTTTGTAAATGCCGACACTTTTGATGAATACACAAATATTGTGCTGAAGAAAATGGTCGAAAACGACTTTTGCAGGGAGATCGATTCGTTAACTCTTAAGGAAATTTCTGATCTGGATCCAGTGCTATTGGGGATTCAGGCTGGTTTTATAATAGTAAGGACAAATGAAGGGCGTTACTCCAGGGCTTTGGTTCAATTTGCTAGACAGAAGATTGATGCAAATAATGCGACCCCAATGATCTTACTTGAGCGATTTACAACATATCGAGAGGGAGAAGAACGGACTGTCATTGCTTCATCTAAAAACATAGCTTTGTTTTCCAAGTTCAGGTTCAGCTTTGATCTTGGCCAAGTTGTGCCACCTGAATTAGGCGGGGATATTCTTTTTGATTCCGAAAAGAGCGGGCCTAGGCTCACTCCTTTGGGTAAGGCCAAAATTTACCTTGTTCACAAACCTCATCCCGAGGCAAAACCTATGAAAAAGGATGAATCTATTGTTGTCGGTCCCAATTTTGACATGAAGTATTTCAATGGCACATATCAGTTAAATGATGACGGCAGGAGGACTGGAAAGTTAATTTTGAAGGTCGATGATCTTGGTGAGGTGGTGGGGTCATTTTACTCAGACAAAGATGGACAAAAATATGATGTCCGTGGCAAGGCTGGTGCTCCACCCCATGCTATCCAATTCATTATCAAATTCCCCAGGATAGAGCAGATTTTTCAAGGTTTTCTTTTTACCTCAGATGCTAAGGCCATAGCTGGTTCCTCCAAGCTGGTTGACCGTGATTCAGCCTTTTATGCAATTCGCATTGAATGATTTTTTAATTATTCACCTATTATTCCGACTATTTTGGTTTAACTTTAACTTTTGAAGTATAATAATTTCATCGTTTTTCTGATGATACTTCGGGTTCGGGTTTAAAGGGCCTACCTTGGATAAGATAAGTCTTTTCTGTTTTGGTGCCAGTTACACGGTGGCACTAGTGCTTAATATCCTGTATCAATACAGGCCTATCCGATTGTTGAATATTCTTGAAATTACTTTCGCACTTGCCGGGTTATTCGCTCAATCATGGTATCTTGCGTGGTGGCAACCTCCCCTCGCCCATCAATTTGGCTGGTTGCTTTTATCAAGTTGGATTCTTTCAACTTTCTATCTTTATGGAATCATCCACTATCGCAAAATCGCCTGGGGAGTTTTTGTTCTCCCTTTGATCATTTTGTTGGTTACATTGGCGGCATTTTTTCCCCCTGCGATTGATGCTTCCGGGCAAAGGATTGGCGGATTAGTTTCCAATAGTAAAACACTTGGTCTATTACATGTGTTTTTTTTACTGGTTGCCACCGTTGTTATTTGCCTTGGTTCATTGGCGAGTTTCATGTACCTTCTTCACTCAAATCAATTAAAACTCAAACTGGCTCCTGGTAAAGGCCTGGCAATGCTTAGCTTGGAGAAGCTTGAGGGAGTTATGCGGTTTAGCATAGCCCTTTCTTTTCCTTTGTTATCTTTGGGGTTGCTGCTTGGTTTATATTTGATGTTGAAAAATGTGGAAAAAATCACGGGGTGGTCTGATCCGAAAATTATCGGTTCCTCGGTTTTATGGGTCGCTTTTCTAGTGTTGGTGTATGCTCGCTACGGATTTCATTTGCGTGGAAAACAACTTGCAACACTCACCATAACAGTTTTTGCTTTGCTAATTCTATGTTTGGTTCTTCCCCATGAGATACCTTTGGAGGTGGGGAAATGAATCTTCTGGTCACATGTTGTAATTTTCGTAATACCCCGATTGACATAAGGGAAAAATTCTCTTTTGATGGCTCGCGACTCAAAGCAGCGCTTGACTGGTTTAGTGCCAATTCCAATGTTGAGGTTGTTATTCTTGCAACTTGCAACAGGGTTGAAATATACATTGCGGGAATAGACAGCCTAGATGTGATTGGACGGGAGATTGTCAGGAGATTTCTTTCCGAATTTTTTGAAGTGCCGGGTGATGTGGTCGAGAAAAACTTTTTTTTCAAGAACGCCTTGGATGCTGTAAAGCACCTTTTTCGGGTCTCTGCCAGTCTTGACAGCATGATAGTTGGAGAAGGGCAGATTGCCGGTCAAGTTAAAAGTGCTTTGGAAACTGCATCGTCTTCTTCAACCGCTGGACCATTGCTATACTCGCTTTTCAGGCAGGCGCGCAGAGTGGCTAAGCGTGTTCGCACGGAAACACTCATTTCTCGAGGAAATATTTCCGTTTCAAGTGTCGCAGTGGGTTATGTCAAGCAAGTGTTTGATCATTTTGGAGATAAGGTTGTAGCAATTCTTGGTGCCGGCAAAATGGGCGAACTTACGCTTAAAAGTCTTCAAGAGCTTAATCCTAGGAAAATAATTGTCGCAAATCGCAGTCCTGATAAAAGTGCTGCACTTGCCCAGGCCTGCAACGGCGAAGTTTACACATGGGACAGGCTGGCTGATGTTCTCCTAGATGCTGATATCATTATCAGCTCAACCGGCTCAAGGGAGCCCATTGTTTCAAAGGAATTTTATTCTTCCGTTTCCCACAAACGCAACGGTAGATCGCTGGTGATACTTGATATTGCGGTCCCGAGGGATTTCGATCCGGAAATTCACGATGGTGATCAAACCTGTTTGTTTAATATCGATGATCTTCAAAAAATCAGGGAGTCAACCTTAAAGGAAAGATTGAAGCATGTGCCCCAGGCTGAAAATATAGTTGAGCAGGAATCTTCCAGGTTCCTGGCTGATTGGGAAAGGAGGCGCAACGGACCTGTGATTGCGAGGCTTAACCAAGAATTTGAAAATAAACGCAGGACCGTTGTTTCCAATCTTCTTTCAAAACTTAATGGAAAACTTTCCAAGGAAGACAAGGATTATATCGAGGGAGCTTTTCGCCTTCTTCAAAATCAGTTCCTTCACGGCCCTATCAGTGCGCTAGCGGAAGAAATGCAAAAAGGTAATTCTTCCAATCATTCCCTTATTGACGCTTTGCGCAAGTTGTTCCGGCTGCAGGATTGATAATCAAGTGAATCATGGCTAAATATCTTGTCACAGGCGGGGCTGGTTTTATAGGAAGTCATCTTGTACCAAGGCTTCTTGGAGATGGCCACAAGGTTGTGGTGATTGACAAGGTGCCGTGGAATGAGGCTAATAATCTTTTTGGTTTAAGTTCACCTTCCCTGGAGTATGTGGAAAATTCAGTTTCAAACACAGATCTCCTTAAGTCCCTAGTTGAAAATGCTGATCAGATATATCTTCTCGCCGCCACACTTGGAGTTAGGAGGGTAATTGAAAATCCCATTGGCACGGTCATTACACAGTTCGACCAAGTACGGGAAATATGTGCCGTGGCAAAATCATCGCAAAAAGTTTTTTATGCAAGTACCAGTGAGGTTTATGGCAAAACTACTGTTTTACCGTTAACAGAAGATCTTCCACTTGTTTTTGGAGAACCAGCAAAGGCAAGGTGGGCCTATGCTTGCAGCAAACTTATGGCTGAATACATGCTTCTTTCCCTATTCAGGGATAAAAAAGTACCAGTTCTCATTGGGAGATTTTTCAATGTCGTTGGTCCCAGGCAGAATCAATCATATGGCGCAGTTATTCCTAATTTTTTATCACAGGCGCTCAAGGGGATTCCACTTACCATTTATGGGGACGGCACTCAAACCCGGTCATTTTGTCATGTGACTGATGCGGTTGATGCGATCTTGGCAATAATGGGGAATGATAAGTGTATTGGGCATGTGTTTAATATTGGAACAGAAGATGAGATTTCCATCCTCGCTTTGGCTCGGAAGATTAAAAAACTGGTAAATCCATCCTTGGGGTTGAGGTTCGTTCCCTATGAAGATGCTATGCCAAAGGGATTTGAAGAAATCCTTCACAGGGTTCCCTCCGTGAATAAGATAAGACAATATACGGGATGGTCAAATAAACTTGATTTGGATGAGATTTTAAGCGTTTGTTTGAAAGCATTAAAAGGTGTTTAGGTCTGAGATAATTTTAAATCAACGGGTATATCACAATGAAAGATTTGTTTTTTGAAAATATTCTTGAACTTGTCCGTCGTACTTCCATAAGCCTTCCAAAAGATGTTCGCGAGGTGATTGAACTTAATCGGGCACTCGAACAACATGGTTCCAATGCAGATCTTGCACTTGAACTTGTCCATAAAAACATTTTGATGGCAAAGGAAAAAAGTGCCCCGATCTGCCAGGATACTGGAACGGTGACATTTTATATTTCCACGCCCGTTTCCTCAAATCAGATTGAAATCGAAAAAGCCGTGATTTCCGCTGTCTCCAAAGCCACTGAATTAGGCTATCTCAGGCAGAATTCCGTGGATAGTTTGACCGGGAAAAACAGTGGTGACAATATAGGCCCGGGGTCCCCTGTTTTTCACTGGCATCAACATGAGAAACCATTTGTAGAGATCAAACTCATCTTAAAAGGTGGCGGGTGTGAGAACATGAGTGCCCAGTATTCCCTTCCCGCAACCATCAACGGCGTGCGTTGTGACCGGGACCTTGCTGGCGTAAAAGTGGCTATTTTAGATGCCGTTTGGCAGGCGCAAGGTAAAGGCTGTGGTCCTGGTTTTTTAGGTGTTTGCATTGGTGGTGATCGTGCCAGTGGGTTTGAATTTGCAAAATATCAGTTGCTAAGAACCGTTGATGATGTGAATCCTGATCACCATTTATCCCAACTTGAAAATGTTGTTTTAGATGAGGCAAATAAACTTGGCATAGGTCCCATGGGATTTGGGGGCAAACTTACTTTGGGTGCATGTAAAATTGGTGCGTTAAACCGTCTACCCGCTTCTTTTTTTGTTTCAATCGCATATATGTGCTGGGCGTACAGGAGGCGTGGGGTCATTTTGGACACATCCGGAAAAGTTCAATCATGGCTTTATCAGGAGCAAAATGAAAATTTTGAAATGCTAAAGCCTGGCGAGACTTCCACAGCCGTTGATTTGGAAATATTGGGGAAAAGTTCGTCAAAGCCGACCACCAGGGTTGTCCGCTTGAATTCACCAATATCAGAATCGGAAGCGCGTGGTTTAAATGCTGGGGATATTGTCTTATTGTCTGGTAAGGTTTTCACCGGGCGGGATGAGGTTCATAAATTTTTATTCAAAGGTGGGGAGCTTCCAGTTTTAAATAATGGTGTCATATATCATTGTGGGCCTGTAATTCTTAAAAATAAAAATGAATATAAAGTAATAGCTGCCGGCCCTACCACTTCAATACGGGAGGAACCTTACCAAGCTGAGGTGATAAAAAAGTATGCTATCAAGGCTGTTATTGGGAAAGGGGGCATGGGTCTTAAAACTCTGCAGGCATGCAAGGAGTATGGTTGCGTATATTTACACGCAATAGGTGGGGCAGCCCAAATATATGCTTCTTGTGTTGAAAAGGTGACTGATGTTTATTTGTTGGAAAAATTTGGAAGTCCCGAAGCTGTTTGGGAGATGAATGTCAAGGATTTTCCCGTGGTCGTTACAATGGATTCCCATGGTGTTTCTTTGCATCAGGAAATCTCAGATTCTTCAAAATCTAACCTTCAAAAAATATTGGTTTGATTACCTTAATTTACTCGATTGTTTTAATAGCAATCGAACTGCTTCAGCAAGAGAGCATTTTTTGGCATCCGCTAGGTCTTCAAGAAGCCTTAGATGCGCCTTGGACAATAATAACGAAATCTCAATAATCTCATTTTCATTCATTGCGCTCTCCATTTTAGAATCAGTATCTTCTGCATGTATCAAACTATTAATTGCTCCAAGCAACATAAATGAATCCATAAAATCTGAATCAATTGACACTATATATGCAATCTTTATGCCAATCACAATCAAAGTGAAAATATAAAAATATGCGTGTAATTTTATGTTTTAAAATCGATTATGATATGTTTAGAAGTCTGCGTGCCTGTATTTTGAGCTAATTGCTTAAAAAATAGGATTAGTTTGATTGGGCCCTAGGATTCGTATGCCATAATTAACAAGTAATGGGTTGTAATAATAGAATTTAAATGTGGCTGATGGGAAAATAGATGAGTAAGAAAAAGAAAATTCGTGTTGATTTCATCAAGAACCGGGGAAAGGTTCCCCGTGAAAATGATTTTACCCGCGATTTCAAATCTGATTCTGAAAAAATTGATGACCTTTCTGGAACTGAGCAGGTTCGCGCCAAAGGGGATATTTCACGCAAGCGAACAATAATCACAGATGATAATCAAAATATTTCTGGTGGTGAAATTCGACCCGCTGCTGATTTGGCTAATGCAATTCCAGGCCGGGTTATTCAAATCACAGGATTGACCATCTTAGTTCAGGTTGAGTTTGGAATTGTTTATCGTTGCACTGTAAGACGGTTGCTGAAAACCTTGGCGACAGAGGAGCGGAGTGCTGTTACAGTTGGTGACAAAGTTTGGATAATTCCCCAGCAGGTCCAATCTAAACAGGATGCGGAAAAAACTGATTTAAATGGGCTATCTGACAATTCTGAACTTCCTGAAGGGGTTGTGCAGACCGTTGAGCCAAGGAAAGGAATCCTTACCAGAAAATCCAAGAATAAAGACCATGTCATTGTTGCTAATGTTGACCAAGTGGTTTTTGTGATATCCCTTTCCCAGCCTGACCTCAAAGTGCATTTAGTTGATCGATACATCGCAGGTGCATTGGAAGGAGGATTGGACCCCGTGCTTTGTTTTAATAAGGTTGATTTGGTTAATGAGGACCAGTATCAGTCGTTGGTTGGTTTATATTCACAACTTGGGTACAAGGTCATGTTCACCAGCACAAAGACTGGTGCTGGAATTACAGAAGTTCGGAATATTCTTTCCAACAAGCAATCGGTGGTTTGCGGGCAAAGCGGGGTTGGTAAATCCTCTTTATTGAATGCGGTACAACCCAATCTTGGTTTGCGTGTCAATGATGTGAGTGAAGTTAATCAAAAAGGCAAGCATACAACCACTTCCGCAAAGTTGATTCCGCTAGATTCTGGTGGTTGGGTGGTTGATACACCTGGTATTCGGTCCTTTGAATTGTCAAATCAAATGCCATCGAGGGTTGAAAATTTCTTCAGGGAGTTTCGGCCGATGCTTCCTTATTGTGAATTCGCGGATTGCACCCATACGCATGAAAAAGGTTGTGCGATCAAAAGGCATGTTTTTCGAAGAGGGATCAGTTCAGACCGTTATCTTAGTTATCTCGGAATGATCAAGAAGGAAGATGTGCATGAGAATCGCAACGAGCGTTAGGCAGGCTATGGATTTGAAAATTGGAGTTGTTGCCCTTGAGAGTTCAGTCATAAGCCAGGGGTTGCCTTATCCAAATAATCTTGAAATTGCCCTAGGTATGGAGAAAGAAATTCGAGATGAAAAAGCGGTCCCGGCCACTCTTGCGATACTGGATGGCAGCGTCACGGTCGGGTGTGATTCAGACGAGATCAAAAGGCTGGCAACGGAAAAAGGAGTTATAAAGGCGGGGTCCAGGGATATTGGTGCTGCAATAACCCACAAAAAAAATGCCGCCTTGACAGTTTCTGCAAGTTTGAAGGTGGCTTTTAAGGCTGGCATTCGAGTTTTTTCAACAGGTGGAATCGGAGGAGTCCATTATTTTGGCGATGATTTTGCCCCTGATATTTCTTCTGATTTGCTTGAGCTTTCTCGTAATCCCGTTGTGGTTGTATGTGCGGGAGCAAAGAATATATTGAATCTTGGGGCCACACTGGAGGTCTTGGAATCACTTGCAATTCCTGTGTTTGGTTTTCAAGTGAATGAGTTTCCAGCTTTTTATTTGCGATCGAGCGGTTTTAAAATATCAGAAATTCAAAGTGTGAAAGATGTTGTTTCGGTTTCATTAAACCATTGGACATATTCAAATTCGGCAGTTTTGGTTTGTCTTCCCGTTAATAATGAATTCGCATTGGAACAAGCAGTTTGGGATAGTGCTTTTGATGATGCGATTACTAAGGCGAGGGAAAATAAAATATCAGGCCCTGCAACCACTCCTTTTCTTCTTCGTGAGGTGGGTGCTTATACTAATGGTGCAACAATTGTCGCAAACGAGAAAATACTGTTGGCAAATGCTAAACTTGGTGCTCAAATAGCCGTGGAATTCTCAAAGATGTATCCAGATGTTTAACTGTCTCCGTATTCATCTTGCCATTCCTCGTACCATGCCATTTGAATGGCCTCTAATTTTTTTTCATTGGAGTCTTCAGGTTTCCCCTCAAAGTTTTCAATCTCAAGCACCCATTTGTGGAGGTCGGTGAATCTCACGGAAAGAGGGTTAAGCTTCCCGTGCTTTTCAAACATTAATTCTCCAATTTCACGATGATTGTTCCAGTTCATTTTAAATTCCCAAGTCGTTGAGTTGTTCAGGCTTTTGGTTTGCAAGATAAGTTTTGGCTGCCGCGTCCATCGCCATGGATGCGAATGGAGTCAGAATGGTTTGAAATTTATCTAGGATGTTTTTTATGGTTCCAGGGTCGTTTTGTTTGAGTGAGTTTTCCAGGGATGCCATTGAATTGACGATTAATTCCATATCCTCATGTTTGATTTTGAGATCTTTGTTTGAAATGATTCTACGGGCGTGATTGAGGTCTATTCCAGCCTTGTTGCGCAGTTCGATAAGCATTCTTTGTTTGAAATCCTCATCCGCATGTTCAATGCTTTCCAGCACTATATTTTCAATTTCATCCTTGCTAAGTCCGCTGGCGGGTTGAACCTTCACACTGGCCTCGACGCCGCTTCGGATCTCCCGGGCACTTACTGTTAGAATTCCATTCGCATCAACTATGAACGACACGTCAACCTGTGGCATTTGGGCAGGCATTGGGGGAAAACCCGATAAAATGAACTTGCCAAGGTTTTTACAATCCTTTGCAAGTTCCCTTTCACCCTGATAAATGTTGAAAACAATGCCAGTCTGGTTGTCGACACCGGTGGAAAATCGCTCGGTGGCAATCGCTGGTATGGTCGTGTTTCGGTGGATTAATTTACTGATTGCCCCGCCAAGGGTTTCAATACCGAGTGAAAGTGGAATGACATCAAGCAGTAATAAGTTCTTTCGCTTGCCTGATAAAATTTCACCTTGAACAGCGGCACCTATGGCGATTGCTTCATCAGGGTTTATCGATGTGAGCGGTTTTTTATTGAAAAATTCCTGAACCATTTTTCTGACCAATGGTATCCTGGACGATCCCCCAACCATTACGATCTCATCAACGGATGTGCTTTTCACGCCGGCGTCTTTGAGGGCTCTTTTGCAGCATTGAATAGTTCGTTCAACAAGTGGCGCAACTTTCACTTCAAATTCTTCCCTGGTTATTTCGATAAGCTTTTCACCAATAAAGGGTAATTCCTTTAAATTAAATTGCGCGGTTTGATCGCTGCTTAGAATTCTCTTTGTTTTATCAGCTTCCATTTTCAGGGCTGCGATTGAAACTGGTGTAAGTTTGCTTTTTGATTGAAGCTTGTCATTGATTATAAGTTCCATGATTGCGTGGTCGAAATCATCGCCACCAAGGTGAGTGTCACCATTTGTGCTTAGCACTTTGAAAACACCATCAGATATTGAAAGCACTGAACAATCAAAAGTTCCACCTCCAAGATCGTAAACGACAATTGTTCCAGAGCGCTTTCGGTCCAATCCGTAGGCAAGTGCCGCGGCTGTTGGCTCGTTTATGATCCTTAGTACATCAAGGCCTGCGATTTTTCCAGCATCACGAGTCGCTTGACGCTGTGCATCATCAAAATAAGCTGGTACTGTAATAACTGCTTTTTGAGGATTCCCAGCCAGCCGTTTAACTTCACCAAGAATTATTGCAGATACTTCTTCTGGGGTGAAATCCTTGTCCCCGATTTTTACGGTAAGTATGATTCTCCCATCTTCCCTTACGGTTTCTTTTATTTGATAGGGAATGTATGGAAGATCCCGCTCGAGGTCTTTAAGATTTCTGCCTATTAGACGCTTGATACTGAAGATTGTGTCTGTGGGATCCGAAAGGCTGCGTGATTTCGCCTCAGAACCCACGAAAACATTACCATCTCGATGAATGCTGATGATGCTAGGAATCAGGCAGTTTCCTTTAGAATCCCGCACCACTTCAGTTTTTCCGTTGCGGGAATAGGCTGCAAGGGAAAAAGTTGTTCCAAGATCGATCCCGACGATCTCATCATTCATTTTAATAATCTTTCTCGCTCAGAAGACACTTGCCAATAAAAATCGTGATAAAAATTATGACTGACTTATTCGAATACATTTGTAGGCAATTTAATTTGAATTAGTCAGGACAAAATCTTCTTTTCCAAATTTCATTGATATTTTAAGGATTCGTTGGATAAAACAATGTTGTCAGAAAAAATTTGGACTTCCATGTCATGGTTGAATAATAAGTTTGTGTTGTGAAAGCCAATCTATGGCTCGTTTTTGCCAATCTCCTGGTCCAGTGGCGCCAGGCCGACTATTCATTCCAAATCCGTGCCCCCCTCTTTCATAAATGTGTAGTTCGGCTGGAATCTTTCGGTTGATTAATTCTAGGAATAGCAGGGTGCTACCTTGGGGAAGAGAACCCGTGTCGTCGCTTGCTTGCGATATAAACGAAGTGGGAATGCCATTTTCAACTTTTATTTCAGGTCTTAATTTTTTTGTAATCGGGTCATAAATTTTATAAGGATAAAGTAGCATTGTGAAATTTGGTCTAAAATCAATCTTATCATCCGGATTTGTGAAGTTTGGGGTGTTGGTTGCTGCAATCAAAGTTACCTGCCCCCCAGCGGAGAATCCAAGTACACCAATTTTATCAATGTCGATATTTAGATCAGTAGAATTTTTTCGAACTTCAATTATTGCTTTTTGCAAATCTTGCACCGGTCCTGCATGTGGCTCCATGTGTTTATTGGTTGGAGTTCGGTGCACCAATTGAAAGGCTGTGATACCATTTTTTGCAAGCCATTTGCAAGCATCCGAGCCTTCATGCTCATCAGCAAGAATGCCAAATCCTCCCCCTGGGACGACAATAACCCCGGTCTTTGTTTGTTTTGATGCTGCATCCGGTTTGAAAATTATAAGTCTGGGATTAGAAACATTCGATCTCCTCGATATTCCATCCTTGCCTTTGATTACGGTTTCCGGTAATTCTGATTGTACTTTGGGTTCAGGCATTCCTTTTGGCCAGAGAGTTATTTCTTTCCGGGCTTCTTCCCCAAAAATCATAGGGGTGAATATTCCCAAAAGGGCAAAGACTGTGTTTATTATGGCTCTCATGATGAATGTTCCTTAAAAATGATTTTAAATTAAAATTTTACTTATGACTCTTGATTTTTCGACCCCTGTCAGCTTTGCATCCAAACCCTGATGGCGGTATGTCAATTGTTCATGGTTGATGCCAAGAAGATGTAAGACTGTGGCGTGCAAGTCTCGAACATGCACGGGGTCATCTTGTGTATTATAGCTAAAATCATCAGTTGATCCGAAAGTGATTCCGGGTTTTATTCCACCACCAGCAAGCCATATTGTGAAACATCTTGGGTGATGATCCCGGCCTGCCTCAGTGCTGTCCCATTGTCCCTGCCCTGCAACCCCTCGGCCAAATTCACCACCCCAAATCACCAGGGTGTCTTCAAGAAGCCCTCTTCTTTTAAGGTCCTTGATAAGCCCCGCGGTGGCTTGGTCTGTATCCCTGCAACGAGCAACACACCAAGAACTTAGCCTGCTGTGGTGGTCCCAGTCCGGATGAAATAACTGTATGAATCGTACCCCACGCTCCGCAAGCCTTCTGGCCATGATACAATTTGCAGCGTAACTTCCAGGCCTCCTTGAGTCTGGGCCATAAAGATTGAATGTTTCTTCAGTTTCATTTGAAAAATCAACAAGATCCGGAACGCTTGTCTGCATGCGGTATGCCATTTCGTATTGTTTGATCCGGGTGTCAGTTTCTGGATCTTTAGATTGTTCCAATTTCAAATAGTTCATTTTCGAAATACCATCCAGCATATTTCGTCTTATTTCACTTGGCAAACCATCTGGGTCTCGAAGGTATAAGACGGGGTCCCGGGCGTTGCGTAATTTAACTCCCTGGTAGCTCGAGGGTAAAAAACCACTTCCCCAATAATGATCATAAAGGGGCTGGTCACTTGGGCGTTGCATTCGCGAGATCATAACAAGATACTCGGGAAGATTCTTGTTGTCGCTTCCGAGTCCATAACTCACCCATGAACCGATGCTGGGTTTTCCGGGAATTTGATTCCCTGTTAAAAACTGGGTCATTGCGGGCGCATGGTTTATCTGGTCTGTGTGCATTGATTTTATAAAACACAGTTCGTCTGCGATGGAAAAAACATGGGGCAGCCATTCTCCGACCGTGGCGCCACTCTTTGAGGATCTGGAAAATTTAACTCTTGAGGGCATTATTAATTGCTTCTGGTTGGCAGTCATTGTCGTTAGCCGCTGGCCATTGCGAATGGAATCCGGAAGTTCCTTGCCCGCCCATTTCGTGAGATTTGGTTTCTCATCATATAATTCCAACTGGGATGGCCCCCCCGATTGCGTGAGAAAAATAACACGCTTGGCAGCGGGCTTGAATCCGGGTTTTTTCAAGGATTCCTCACCGGCGAGTGAATTATTTAAAAGGCCGCCAAGTGCGATTGACCCTAGTGATAACCCGGTTCCTTTTCCGAGAAAGTGTCTTCGGGTAACACATAAGGAATTATCAACTGGATTATTCATTTGTGACAGCCGCATCCAGGTTGAAAATCATACTTGCCAAAAGCGTGTTTGCGGCAATTTTTGCATGTTCAATTTTTTTTAATTTTAATTCGCCATTCCAGTCAATGTTTCTTTTGATTGAGATTATTAACTTTTCAGCATCAGAAGGATGATTCTCGTAAAAAGCCAAGTTTTTGCCATGCTCTTTTTTCAATATGGCTAATTCGATTTCATTGGGTTGGCGGAATAACAACTGGGTCATGATTGCTTTGATGGATTCATCGGTAGATAGACTCGCACTATTAATCTTAATCGAAAGCATCAGTGATGCTTCAAGAAATGTTGCATCATTCAATAAGGTTAAGGCTTGTAGAGGGGTGTTTGTTCGTGAGATTCTCACCTCGCATACCCTTCTTTGCGCTGAATCAAAAAGAAATGTTGGAGCTACAGCCCTGCGCCAGAATGAATAAAGGCTTCTTTTATATTGGGCGGGGCCATCGGTGGCTTCATATTTGAACCGGCCCATGAACATCTCTTCCCATACACCCTCTGGTTGGTAGGGTTTAATAGGCGGCCCACCAATCTCTGAGTTTAAAAGGCCAGATATTTTCAAGGCGCCATCTCTTAGCATCCAACTTGGAAGCCTATGACGGGGTCCACGTGAAAGTAATCGGTTTTCCGGGTCCTTTAGGATTGTGTCTTGGTTTCTGATCGAGGATTGTCTATATGTCTGGCTGGTCACAATTAATTGAATCATTTTTTTTAAATCCCAATTATTTTCCATGAAATAAATTGCCAGCCAGTCAAGCAATTCGGGGTGGGATGGTTGTTCACCTTGCAGGCCGAAATCCTCACTCGTTTTTACCAGGCCTGTTCCAAAAAGCATTTGCCAGATGTTATTGACTGTCACTCTTGCGGTAAGAGGATTTTTGTCTGAAGTCAACCAATCGGCAAGTTCTAGTCTTGTTTTAGGTTTTGAGGCCGGCCAGTTGCCAAGAGATGATGGAATCGCCAATTGCACCTCTTCAGCTTTTTTGTTCCATATCCCCCGGGTTAATACATGAGTTTTTCTTGGTTCTTTTCGTTCTTGAAGAACCATGATGTTTGTAGTTTTTGCAGCTTTGGTTTCTTCAAGCTGTCTTATCGCACGATCCAGTGAGAATTTAGCTTGGATATAGGGGGAATGATCCGCGAGAAATTGTTCAAATAAAAGTTCCCTTAGCTTTTTATCAATATTTTCAATGTCTTCAATTTTTAATTGTGAAACTTTTTCTGTTGGAGAATCCCCGAGAGATTTTAATACAGGTCCTAGTTCGCTTGTCGTATAAACCTTGAATTTACCAATGTTGGCATCTCCAATAGTGCTTCGATGTCGAAGTTCAAATATCAGGATCTCATCTTCTGCTAGTTGTAGTGGTTGTGCTAGAGCGAAGATAGCATGGTGATTTTGAGTATTATTTGCATCTCGGGTACTCCAACCATTACGGGGATCATCATCAAGAACATTTTTTATGTCACCATATCCCGAGTGTTTTTTGGGGTCATCGGAATGGTCAGCGATCGCATTTGCAACTGGAATGTCACGAACTTGGGATCCATTAATTTTTCGGGTTTGGACTTTGATGTCAGTAAGGGTGAAAAAACCGGATTTACCTCTGGAGTACGCGTTGTTTGTGTGGGATGAGTCCGCGATGACTTCGAGTTTAAGGCCAGTTATTCGTTTTTTGTTGGAGCGAAGGGAAATACGATAATCATCCTGCCTTGGATTTGGCCCGGTTGCGGTTATTGCAGAGTCGGGGAGTTGTTTTAAAAGGGTGCCTTCGGATGATTCCAAGGCTATCACTTCGGGGGCATCCCAAGATTTATAGTTTAGGTTTAAATTTTTTAATAGTTCTTTTAACCACTCATCAAAAGGTTTTTGTGCTTTAAGTTTTTCATCCTGTTCAATTTTTTTTCTTTGGTCCACGAGAGTTTGAGATTCTTTTATCGTGCGGGGAATTGTTGGTGATTCATAGGGAATTAGAGGTTTAGCACCTTTGCCAGCTTTTCCATCCTCATCGATGGAATTAAAAAATGCTGTAAGTGAGTAAAAATCTTTTTGTGATATTGGGTCATATTTGTGTGAATGGCACTGGGCGCAACCTAAAGTAAGGCCAAGCCACAGAGTTCCTATGGTGTTGATCCTGTCAATTACATATTCGGTCCTTGATTCTTCAGGGTCACGACCGCCCTCCCCATTAGTCATATGATTGCGGTGGAAACATGTGGCAATTTTCTGTTCGATTGAAGAATTGGGGATTTGGTCACCAGCAAATTGTTCAATGGTGAATTGTTTGAATGACATGTTATTATTGAATGCATTAACCACCCAATCTCGCCAAGGCCAGTTGGTTCGTGTTTCATCACCTTGATATCCGTCAGTGTCCGCATACCTTGCGGCGTCAAGCCACCACATGGCCATTCGTTCCCCAAAATGTTTGGAATTTAAAAGATCATCAACGAGTTTTAAATATTCCTTTTCATCCCCTGATTCAAGGAAGGCTTTGATTTCGTTTGGCGAAGGGGGCAGGCCTGTAAGATCAAATGAAATCCGCCTGGCCAAAGTGTGCGCGGGAGCTTGATTGTTAAATTTTAGCTTTTCTTTTCTCAATCTATCACGAATAAATGCATCCACTGGATTTGAATAACCTAATGGAATGTCGGCTTTTGATGGAATTTCAAAAGACCAATGTTTTCCCCATCTAGCGCCATCTTTAATCCAATTTTTTACCATTTTAACTTGATGATCTAAAAGTGTCTTTTTATGACTCTCAGGAGGTGGCATCACGATTGCTTCATCTTTTGAGGTGATTCTTTCAATCAATTCACTTTTGTCTGGATTTTTAAGATCAATGACCTTTAATGCACCCTCAGCGGTGTCAAGTCTTAAACCTGCTTTCCTATTTGATTGGTCTGGCCCATGACATGAAAAACAATTTTCAGAAAGAATGGGTAGGATATGCCTGCTGAAATTTACAGAGTCTTCCGCAAGCAATTGGCACTTAGGGAGGATTGTGAAAATCAATAAAACCAATACATTTCTGCCCACGCACAAAACTCCGTTTTATGTCAAGGATGGTCTTGTCAGTTTCATTATACTGCGGGGTAATTTCAATGCGAGATAATCCAAAGTGTAGGTTTTAATTAAAGTTCACTTTCCCCCGTACCAGATTCCCCTGCGCCAATAATGTTCCCGTAATTTGTGAATCACTGGATCAGGCAATGCGGGCATATCTGAAACTTTGGTATTGGCTTGTGCTTGGGTTACATTGCGAATACCTGGGATGATGGTGCTTACGGCAGGGTGTGCTAGAACAAATCGAAGGGCGACATCCGCCATGGTGTAGGTGTCTTTGGGGAGGATTTTATCAAGGTCTTCCCTTATGCGTTCAACTCTTGAAACCGTGCGGTCAAGGCGATCAGATTGGAAATACCTGCTGCGAAAATCATCCGCATGAAATTCTTGGCCAGCTTCATATTTTCCGGTCAAAGAACCCTCATCAAAAGCCACTCGTATGATGACACCAACATTATGTTCAATTGCTGCTGGTAAAAGTTCTGAAACAGGGTCCTGTTCAAATATGTTGTAAATAACTTGGATTACATCGAGATATCCCTTCCGCATAAGGTCGATGAGCGAATCTTGGTCGTGCTCGGGTGTAGAAATACCAATATGTTTGATTGTTCCAGCGGACTGTAATTTTTTTAGAGCATCCAAGGGAGTTGGATTTCGATTCCATGCCCTAGTCCATGTGTGAAGTTGTAAAAGGTCAATGCAGTCAACCCCTAGATTTTTTCTTCTTTCATCAATATTTTTTCGCAAATAAACTTCGGGGTACCGATCATCTGCCTTGCAATAGGGAGAAGGTGGCCATTTTCCTTGAACCGGGGGAGTTTTTGTTGCAACAAAAACCTTGTTTTTACGGTTTTTGAGAACTTCAGCAATTATTTTTTCACTTCTACCGTTCCCATATACCTCTGCGGTATCAATGAAATTGACACCATTGTCGAGTGCCATGTTTAACGCGTCAATTGAATCGGCATCAGACTGCGGTCCCCAGCTTCCACCAATAGCCCAGGCGCCAAAACCGATTTCAGAAACATGAAAATCAGTTTTACCAAGAATGCGATACTTCAAATTAATTGCTCCGATAAAAATGCAAAATTCAATTTCTTGCGTCTAAAAATGCTACAAGTATGGGTAGCTTTCTGAAAACAGGATCTTTTTTAGCTTCCTCCAGCCTTGAAAAACCTGAATTTGTTTTTACACATTTTTTGATCGCATCCAGTGCCTTCGCTGAATATTCATCTGATTCTTTTGGTTTCTTTTTTTCATAAAGATGGGCGCGCATCGCGTATATTTTTGCAAGGTTGTATGTGTCGTATTGGGCATCGGGGTATTTTTGCGAAAGGTAGAACTCTGTGTCGCGGAAAAGTTTTGAATCAGGATCGCCATTTCGAAGCCATTCCAATTGGCAGCGCACTGTTTGTGCTTCTCCCTGTCCACGCAGGAAAGGAATTGCCCTGTCTGACCTGATCACAGGTTCGTAAATATCATTGATGGCATATTCAAGATCTTGCCCTATGTTTTGTAATTCGTTTGAATGATCAGAAATATTATTAAGGGTTTGACCAATACGCCTAAGTCTTATAAGTGATATTTCAACAATATTGCCAGCTAAATCATATTTGAAATCATTCACATTGGGGCTTGCTTTGACAATGTATTCGCGGATGGACCTGCTTTTTACAAAAAATTCCTCCGAAGTGCTCAGAAGGTTTATCCTGCCATGCATTGTCCCAAAGTTTGCAAAACTCCTTGCCAGTTGGAACAAGGATTCGAGTTTATCATTGTCCAATGCCTTTGAACTATAAACTCGCGGTGTGACAAGATTCCGGTCTTCTTGGTTCCAAAACGGGTTGATTTTTTGCAGAGCCGCGACATTCTCCCTTAAATGGTGGGAGTCCCAGTAATCCTTGTCCGCAGCTACAAAATTTTCCATGTCCATGTTTACATCTCCCCTGTATCCATAGGATCTGGCGAGATTTCGTTGTTTTAAAATATTGCCCGGGTCAAGTTTCAACTGGGAGGCAAAAAGATTTATTGCCATGGAATAATTTTCGAGGGATAAAGCTGTGTTCAAATGCGCATGATAAGTTCCAAGGGAATGATGGGTTTGTGCAAGCATTTCAATTGCATTTTCACTTTGTTTTTTATCGGAAGAATTGTCCTTTGAGAGTTCTGAAAATATCACAAGTGCTTTTTGCAGGTTCCCCAATGATTTTATATTTTCGCCCAAGTCACGTTGAATGTCTCCCAGGTATAGATAAGCTTTTGCCAATTGAAACCTGGAGTCGGGGGTATTTAAATCCTGGATTAATAAAATCGCATTTTCCAATACCAAGGCACTGTCGGTCTTGTTGCCTTTTTTATTCATCAACTCGCTAAGGCTAAGATGTGCCTCGGCAAGTTTTACGGGGTCGATGAATTTTTCGTCCTTGGAATCCTCAACCAATCTTGAATAAAATTTTTGCAGGATGTTGTGTAATGGTTCCAATCCTGGTGTTCGAGAAAGTGTCCCGTCCTTGTTGTTGAGTAAATCTAGTATCGAGTTAAGTGTGTTAAGCGATGTTTCATGCATCTTACCCTTGAAACGAAGTTTTTCAGATTCATGCAAAAATTGTTGGTTTTCGATCATTTGATGGTAAGAGAAATATCCCAAAGCCATTAATGAAAGCAAAAGTGCGCTGAAACCTGTGATAGAAAGTGCGGGTAATGGATGTTTTTTGGCCCATCGAAAAATTTTGACAAATGTGCCGGGAAGCTTGGCTTTGGTTGGTTTGTTGTTAAGCCATTTTTCAAGGTCGTCTGCAAGTTCCCTTGCGGATGAATATCGGCTATTAGGGTCTTTTTCCAAGCATTTGAGACAAATCGCACTCAGGTCGGTGGGAATCCTATTGACTAATTTAAAGGGTGGAATGGGTTCAGTTTCCAAAACTTGGCGGAGTATGGCGGAAATGGTCGGACCTGTGAATGGTGGTTTTCCTGTTAACATCTCATAAAGAATTGCACCCAAACCGTAAATATCCACGGCAGTTGTAAGATTCTTTTCTCCTTTTGCCTGTTCCGGTGCCATGTATGATGGCGTGCCAACAATCATGCCAAATGCTGTAAGTTCATGGTTTCCGGAGTTGGGCTCAAGATTTTTACCAAGTCCGAAATCTGTGATCTTGCATTGGAAGCGACTGTCAAGCGGTGTTTCTAAAAATTGATCGGCACCAGATATGAGAATATTTCCCGGCTTAAGGTCCCTATGAATAATTGCAGCCGTTGGCTTGGATGCCATGCTGTTTTTTCCACAGTGAGCATGGTCAATTGCAAGAGCCAGTCGAAGGGCGATTGAAGCAGCAGTTTTGGCGGGTAGTGTTTTATCTTTTAAAAGGTCGGATAAATTGCAGCCCTCAACGAGCTCCAAAATCAGGGCTGGACCGTAGACCGGATCTTGGCATGTGTGATAAATTTTAATGATGTCAGGATGAGTAAGATTTGCAACAGTGGAGCCTTCACTACGAAATCTACTTAGTATGTCGGTCTCTGTGTCACCTCGATATTTATCATTCAATACCTTGACCGCGACATCTCTTTTTAATTCCGTGTCAAAGGCGCGATAAACATTGCACATGCCTCCCTTGCCAATGAGTTTTAAAATATGAAAACGATTGTCCATCAGATAATTTATGCTGGATAAAGCACTTTTTGAGTTGGAGTTTTTAATCACCGCTTTTTCGTCGATAGATTTTGCTATGGTGGCAAAATCATCAGAACTCTTTACAGAGTTTTCACTTGCGGCGATAAATTCTTTTGTGTCGGAAATTTTTTCACTCATGATAGTCCACTGATTATTTTCTTCCATCATACGGTGTTTACAGTAGTTAATACAGAAAAAACAGTACTGATATTCAATCTTTGCGCCGATTATGACGGTTTTTACTTACAATTGGAAATAAGCAAATGGGCTTGTTTTTAGCTTCTTATTTTCTTTGATGCTGTTATCTTATTGTTAGTTGGCTTTTGTATCCACTCTTTGGATTCCTTAAATCGTGAGGGTTCGATGAAAATCAAGTTCCTTGTTCTTGTTTTTTTTACTTCAGTATTACCTTTGCTCGCACAGGATAACGGGACCAGTAAAAATGATCCTAAACCGGCGGCACCCGCCAAGGTTGGGGGAGATGTTGAAAAATCCGAAGGTCAGATTAAACTTGATGCTTTGCGAAATGAATTCAAAAAATTACAGGATGATGTCATTCAGGAATACAAAAACGCAAAATCTCCTGAAGAGCAACAGAAATTAATCCCGAAAATTCAACAGAATTTATCCAAGCTTCCCAGGGAGGATTTTGCCAAGAAAGCTATTGCGCTTTCAAAGGCCATGAAATCCACCGACCAAGGATGTTTTGATGCGTTGGTGTTCGCAATGAGCATGGTTGCCCGAAATGGCAATAAAAATGTCATGAAAGAAGCAGTTGATATTATTGTCAAGGATCATTCTAAAAATCCGAAAATCGCATCAGCTATTGGGTTTATAGGCTCTTCCCCAGATGGTGCCGCAATTCTTGAAAAAATTGCAAAAAACACCGACGATCGAAAAATCGCTGGGCTTGCCTGGTACGCTATCACTGAAAAACTACAGCAAGAAGCTGGAGAAGTTGGACCTAAACAAGCCGAAGAGTTGAACAAAAGAACTGAATTAATTTATGAAAAACTCTCTAAGGAATACGCTGATGTGCCGATGGGTCGAGGCACTATTGGGGATACAATCAAGGCGGCTTTGTTTGAACTGCAAAATTTAAGTATAGGTAAGGTGGCTCCTGAGGTGTTTTGTTTGAATATTGATGGAGACAAGGACGATAAGCTTTCCAATTATAAAGGAAAAGTTGTGGTTATAGATATTTGGGCCACCTGGTGTGGTCCTTGCCGTGCAATGATTCCTCATGAACGAGAAATGAATGAAAAATTGAAAGGTAAGCCCTTTGCTTTGATTTCTATATCGGGTGACGATTCAAAGGAAACATTAAAATCCTTCCTTGAGAAAGAAAAGATGCCTTGGGTGCATTGGTTTGCTGATCGTAAGGGGATTTTGAAGGACTGGAACATAAGGTTTTTCCCCACAATGTATATCCTTGACCATAAGGGCGTCATTCGTGCCAAGGGGCTTCGTGGTGAAGAACTTGAGAAAAAAGTCAATGAACTTGTTGCTGAGGCAGAAAAAGCAAAGTAAAGCTGTCTACAATTTGATAGAAGTAAATCATGAATGCATTTTGTTGATTGGCAAAATGCATTCTCTTTTTAATAGCTATGCTAGTTTTGCTTTTTTATGAATGAATCTTTTGCTTTGTCCCAGTCTTTTGCGAGGGTTCCAGAATAGACTTTAAGATCCTTAAAGGAGGCGCTTTCCCCAGCGACGGTAAAACCCAAGTTTGCTTTTGCTTTGTCTATCGCGGGGTGGGAGCCGAATATTGTGGTTTTTCCATCAAGGGTGGCCAGCATATTTGGGCCTTGAAGTTCCAAAATCATGGAATGCCATTCCCCTGTTTTGATGGTGGTGTCCCCAGTTGCAAGAACCACGGATTTATCACCGGATTTTTTATCCTGTGCATCTTTTACCACAGAGAATCCACTTGGTTTTATTGCTACCCTGCAAATATGGCCTTTGGTGGCATTTAAGCTAAGGCTTATTCCTTTGGTTCCCTCAAGCTTGAAATTAAACTTTACAACACCATCGGTGAAATTGGCATCATGTCTTGAAACAGCGCCATGCATGTCAGATTGAATCTCAGATCCCTTGATACTCCCGTCAACATTTTCCCATTTACCCTTTGCTGTTTTCCAGCCTTCCCCAAAACCTTTTGAAAGGTTGTCTTCAAAAATCGACTTTTCTATGGCGATCATCTTGGGTTTTGATTCAGTGGGAGTTTCAGCATGAAGACCGAACCCCACATATAAAGAAAATCCCGCTAAAGCAAATATGCGCATAAACCTCATTGATGTCTCCCGTTAGAAACCGAGTCTAAAGTTAATTAATTATTACTTATGCGTTTGTTTTCTTTTTCTTTTTTGCCTTGGTTATTTTTACGCTTTCAACGCCTTTTTTCTTGTTGCTGGAAACTATAACGCCGTTTCCTTCTTTAAGATCGTTGAATTTTGCAGGGGAGTTTGTTGTATCCTTCTTTTTTCCAGAAGTTGTTTCAAGTTTAGTGGATTCTGTTATTTTGAAAGTTTTTTCTTCTGATGTTGTAGTTGCGTTGGTATTCCCTTTTGAATTTTTGGGAGTTATTTTCACGGTAATAGAACCAGATTCCTTGCCGCTATCTTGTTGAACCTTGGTGATTGTTCCTTTTTCAGGTTTAGATTTCGCAGCTTCAACAGTGCTAGAAATTGCAAAAACAGCAACAAAACCCAATAATAATCGTATTGTCATTGAAAACCTCCTTTTTGATAAAATCAAAGCCATGTATGTGTTTAACCCCGATTGTGAGCGTTTGTTTCGTTGATTTTGATAATTAATCGTTTTAGATTTTTGATGGGTGGTTAAAAAGCTTTCTGCTTATCGTTGCTTGGAAATTTGGGAAACACTAATCGTTTTAATGAATAAAGCCCAAGGGTTTATATTCCCTCGGGCTTTAATTAAATGATAATCTCATTGAGTTTTATTTCAATGTTGCAAGAAATGCAATCACATCAAGAAATTCCGCGGGAGAGATTGTTCCCGCAAGTCCCTCGGGCATGCTGCTTTGTTTCAAAGTCTTGCGCTCCTCGATGTCGGCGACTTTGATAACCCGTTTGACCTTGCCATCGAAAATAACCACTTCATCCTTGTTTTCACTCACAAGTAAACCTGTGACAATTTTTCCGCTTGATGTGCTGATAAGCGTCGATAAGTATTTTTTATCAACATCAGCATTTGGGTCGATGATGGATTCAACAAGCTTGTATTTGTTGAGCCTTGTACCCACTTTCATCATGTCTGGTCCGAAATCCTGGCCTTCATTGAAAACCTTGTGGCAGGCGAGACAGTTTCTTCGGAATACTTCTTTGCCATTATTCGCATCGCCACCTTTCATATCAGCGAGGGCTTGCATGGCTTTATTGCGTTGTTCCAATGCGGAACTATCCTTGCCTAATAAGATTTGAAGGTAGGGGATCACTTGCGCTCCTTTTTTGTCAATTGAAATGACATTATCAAGAAGCTTTTTGCCCGCTGGGTTATCCTTTGCAAGTTCTCCCTTTAGGTATCCCGATCTCCAGCCATTTAAGTTCGCCCCCAATGCTGCTTCACCAGTGTACTGGGTGTAGTTGTCAGGCGGGTTTAAGCGCAACGATTCCAGAACAGCATTTGCCGCCTCGGTGGTTGAATAATAACTCAACCCTCTTAGCGCTTCGGCCCTTGTCCTGGGATTGGAATCAAGGGAAGCAGCCTTGAGAAGATCAAATGCGCCAGTCAAATAGTCGCGCTCATCAGCAATAATTCGAGTGGCAGCGGCACGCGCATCATTCGTCTTGCATGCTAAAACTTGTTTGACTAGTTCGACATCCACAGCATGGAAGCTTTGTTGAATCCACAAAGCCTCGCAGCATAGACGATCGTAATCCTTGTTGGATTTGTCAAGTTTGGAAACCCACTCTTTCACAATTGGCAAAACCTTTTCTGCGCTGTGGGAATGGATTTCATTTCTCGCCCTTGCTCGGGTCCGTAACTCATGTTCGCCCAACTGTGAGAGCAATTCGGGCACTGGTTTGCCAAACTGAGTTACTGGTTTGAGGAGTGGTTTATCCTTATAAACAAGACGGTATATTCTTCCGTGCACATGATCACGATTTGGGTCTCGTTGGCTGTATTGCATATGTCCGATGAGGGGGTTTGCCCAATCCCCAAACCAAAGGGCGCCATCAGGTCCAATTTGAGGGTCGACCGGTCTAAAATGTTTGTCAGTGCTCTTGATTAGATCAAATGGGGTTTTTGCATCATTGGGGTCATGTCTAACCCTTGTGCCTTTGTAGCCTGCCCCATCATCTGAAAAAGTCCAGCGTGGAATACCATTCATATTAATGACGCATGCGTAAATAAATTGCCCCTGGACATCATCGGGGAATTGCCTGGAAACTAAAAATTCACTACCAACAACAGGCCTCATACCCTCGGTGTTGAAAACAGAATTTATCCCCTTGCGACCTTGGAATTGTTTGCCGGAAAGAGGGGTATCCCAATGCTGGTTGGCTCCGGTGCCATCTCCGCAAAATCCCTGGCCCCATTCATTGAAAACATAACACCAGGGGTTTCCATACCCGGGAGTAACAAAATGGCTGATTTTCCAAGTTCTGGGATCTAGCACATAAGCACCTGAGGACCCAAAATTTCGGAATGGGCCCCACGGAGTTTCCACCGTGGTGCTCATTGCGACACCTTCAAGCATATGCAGCAACCCACCATGGTTTTCCTCGAAAGCGCCAACCGTATGATGCGTGTCTTCTGTTGCCCATCCATCCAATACATGAACAACAATGTCAGCCTTGTCATCCCCATTGCTATCTTTAAGCCAAAGAATGCGTGGCTGATCAACGACAAGGACGCCACCGTTGTAAAATTGGAATCCAGTGGGGCAATGCAATTTGTCGTAAAATACAGTGCTTTTGTCTGCTTTCCCATCGCCATCGGTGTCTTCAAGGATGACCAATTTGTCACTGGGTTTTGGGTCACCCGGTTTCCAAAGAGGATAACTTGGCATTGTTGAAATCCAAAGTCTGCCCTTGTTATCAAAGCTCATTTGCACAGGTTTGGCAATTTCAGGAAATTTGGTTTCATCCGCAAAAAGTTTTATTTCATAACCAGGGGGAACGGTGCAAGTTTTGATTAAGTCGTCGGGCGGTAAGATTTTGGGGCCACCCTCCTGATTTTCACTATATTTCTGCCTGGGTTCACCAAAACGAGTCGGAGGATTGAAAAGGTCTCCTGTTTTGGAATCATCAACTTTTTCAGGAACATTTTTACCTTGGGCGATATCCCATACCCGTTTGTCGCGAATTGTGGCCATGTTACGAATTTTTAAGTATTCCCGAGGAAATGTTTCGGTGTCAAAGGTGCGCCTTCCGCCATAAACATACCAACCATTAAGCATGCGGTAATCTTGTAAATGCACCCAAGATTTATCGTTGATTGCCTTGCGAAGCGATTCCAGCATTGCGGAATTGCTGGTAGCGGGATTAGAACTATTAAATAGCAGGGAATCCAATAATTTACCGACAAATTTATCACCATTCTCGTTTAAATGGCATCCATTAATGGTGAATTGGGCACCGGGTTTTTCATCGAAAGCTTTAATAGTTGATGTGAAAATATCTACAAAAGCGATTTTTCTGGATTCTGCAACTGCTTTGGCAGCATCCGAATAAAGTTTTAAGTTTTCATTTTCTTTTTTGCCGTCAGGGAGAAGAGGATCATTGTTTCCTTCGAAGGCGATAGGGGATACTATCACAAACCTCGGGGGGCTTTTTTCGTCATCACGGGGATATTTTTGAGTGTATTCATCAAGAAACTTTTCGTAATCTGATTTGAATTTAACAATCCCAGAGGGCCCGGAAAATGATTCGTTAAAACCAAAGAAACAAATAAAGGTGTCAGGGTTGAATGCGAACAACGGATCATCAAGTTTGGTGTAATCATTGGCACGCTGTCGGTTTCCAACTTCGTCTGCCGGTCTGCCAAAGTTTCTAAAAACCAGTTCTTTATCAGGAAATCTAGCATGCAATAAGGCTTCAAAATGTCCGAAAAGATTCATTCTTTCAGCGGTTGAATTACCTATGAGAGCAATTCGTTCGCCTTTGTTGAACTGCAAAGGAAGATTACTTGCTGCTAATTCGGGCTTTTTAGGTCTTGGGCCTGGTTTAAGGAGGTCCTTGTTGTCAACACCAGAACCTTTTAGCGGTTCTTTTTTCTTTTGGCCTGAGGCCGTGTTGTTCAATGCAAGCATCGAACAGATAATTGCACCACTTATCAGAAACTTATTGAAATACTTCATCCTTCGAGAGCTCCATTTATCAAATTAATTAGTTTTCCAATATTGTAGTATAAACAAATTATTCCAATTGAACCACCATGTAAGCTCAAAGATTATTGGAAAAACAGCCTTTAGGTAATCAATTAGGTTTGTAACAAAATTTGATCGCCTGAAGAGGAAAGACTTTACACCTTATTTTTACGAGTTTAAGCTTTAAATATTCCTTGATAAAGTTGGTTAAATATGGTGAGTCATGAAATTAATTGGATTTTCAAGTTTTATGTTCTTTTTTGTATTCCTCGCCTTTGCTAGAACCCAGGAAAAAATTCCAAAGATGGCTGAGGTTTTTGATTTGGGTAAAGGTGTCAAACTTGAAATGGTCTTGGTCCCCGCTGGAAAGTTTTTGATGGGTGCATTGGAATCTGAGAAAAATTATTCCGCCAATGAAAAAATCCATGAAGTCACTTTGACAAAGCCTTTTTTCATGGGAAGGTTTGAGGTAACCCAAGAACAATGGGAGGTGGTCATGGGGGACAATCCCAGCTCGGAAAAGGGAGGAAAGTTACCTGTAACCGATGTGTCATGGGAGGATGCTCATGTTTTCATTGAAAAACTAAACTCTGTCACAAAAAAATCATTTCAACTCCCAACGGAGGCGCAATGGGAATACGCATGCAGGGCCAACACCAAATCCAGTTACCATTTTGGTGAGACTTTGACTCCAGCAAATGCAAATTATGTTGATTCAAAACATGGTGTTCCGATTGCAGTGGGTTCTTATAAGCCCAATGGTTTTGGTTTATATGACATGCATGGGAATGCATGGGAATGGTGTGAGGATTTTTTCGGCGAATACCCTGATGGTAAAGTCACGGACCCGAAAGGGCCTGCGGATGGTGAATTTAGAATTATTCGGGGAGGTGGATTTGATGCGGTAACCAGGCTTAGATCTGCATTTAGAAATTTTTCCTCTCCGAGTGACAAGACTAAAAGTATTGGATTTCGACTTTGTATGATCATATGAGTTGTGATTTGCTGTTTCCTGCACAATTTCTAAGGTCATTGAATCGGCTTGACTTTCAAATGATCTTGGTAATAAATTCTAGCCTTATTTCTTTAGGGAATCCTTGGTTTGTAAAATTTTTCTTTTTATTAAGAGGTTGAAATGCGATCAAAATTTTTATCTTTGTTTGGATTGTTTCTTGCGTTTTCAATTACGAACGGAGTTGACTCCATCAAGCCTGATCAATTTGAGAAACTTCATTCATTGATAAAACCAAATGCGGGTGAAGATAAATATATGCAGATTCCATGGATGATAGATCTTTGGGAAGCTCGCAAAAAAGCCGCTTCCGAGGACAGGCCTATTTTACTTTGGGAAATGGATGGGCATCCGTTGGGTTGTGTCTGAAACAATGGGGTCGTGGGCCGTGAGCTCACTTTTGCGGACTCTAAAATCATAGAGGTGGTAAACAAGAATTTTGTGCCTGTGGCCATGGATGATTGGTTTCAGCGTCGGCGTCAGGATGCGGAGGGGGAATTTTTTCGAAAAGTTGCTGATCAGGGACCGCGCAAAGGCCAAGGCGGTGGTACAAGGCAGGGGATTTATGCTTTTACCGCTGATGGTAAGCTTTTACAGTTTCGAAACAGCCAAGATCCGGATGTTATGCTTGCATTCTTGCAAAGTGCCTTGAAGGCTTGGGGTAATCTTAATGCGGCTGAGAGAAAAGCCGCAAAAGCTTTTGTCCCTGACCTGCAAAAAATTGATCCTAGGTATGTCCCTTCATTGTCAAAGGGTACTCTTGTTGTCAATGTTCATGCCCGCATACTTGAAAAGGAAAATGATTTTTACTGTCATGGAACCTGCAAGTTTCCGGGAGGCAACCGTGCTTCACATGATCATTTATGGATTCGTGAACCAGAGTGGCAGGCTATGCTTCCCATGGATCCCAAGGTTGGTCATGAAATTGTGATTCCAGAAAATTTGATTTATCGAATTACTCGTTTTCATTTGATAGACAACACCCGCGGGGAACCTCCCATGTGGGCTAGAAATGATGTGCGTAAAGCCTCGCTTAAACTTAATGTTGAAAGTGTGATGGCAAATGAGGTTAAATTGAAGTTGCTTGGGGGTATATTGCTATCCACTGAGTCGGATTCCAAAAATTCAAAACGGGGATACGATGCGATTGTCCAAGGGGTAATATCTTATGATCCAATCAAGCGAACGATTTCAAAGTTTAATATTGTTGTGATTGGGGATCACTGGGGGGAAGGATCATACACTGGTGGTGCCCGCCCAGGTAGATCCCCACTAGGTATTGCATTTGAACTGGCTGACCCTGCTAAACCCGCAGACCGGGTGCCACCGCAAGCCATCCGGGAGTTTTCAGGTTATTTCGATGCTGTTCGTTAGTAATTTATTGAGAGTCCGCATTTGATTTTAATTTGCGAAATCAAGTCCATTCAATCTGCCAGTGCTCGTTCCGAATTTATCTGTATTTATGCCTGTACGCTGGAGCATACTGACATAAAGGTTTGACAAGGGTGGTGGACTTTCCGGATTGAATACAAGGTGCTTGCCATGCCTGTATCCGCCACCCGCAAGGATCACTGGAAGGTTTTTGGTGGAATGGTTGCTTGCATTTCCAAGATTGCTACTAAAAAACACGGATGTTCTATCCAGTAGGCTGGCATCCTGCTCTTTTGATTCCTTGAGTTTCTTTATAAAAGCAGAAAATGTTTTCATTTTTTCAATTTCAACAGTTTTTAACTGTGCGATTTTTAACGGGTCTTGGCCATGATGTGATAGATCGTGATGGCCTAGATTAACCCCTGGTATCGGGGGAACCAGACTTGTTCCCAATAGGAGAATAGTGATCAAGCGAGAAGAGTCGGTTTGAAGGGCAAGGTGGGTGAGGTCAAACATCAATCTCGCCTTGCCGGCAACATCAGCACCATTAGTGATGTTAACTGGTTGTTTCGCATCAACTTTGGGCTTGGGTTTTTTAGACCAGCCCTCGGAAGTTGCAAGATTTTTTTCCAACTCACGAACACTGGTGAAGTATTCATCAAGTTTGGACCGGTCAAGATTTCCCAATCCCGGGTTCATTGCCTTGGCTTGTTCAGAAACTGTGTCAAGAATACTTCTGCCATCTCGAAGTCGTTGAATTTGAGATTGAACCTCATCAGGGCGGCCTTCAAGGAAAAGCTTGGCAAAAACGCTCGAAGGGAAACTATCTGAGGGAACAATCGCCCCGCTACGGGTCCATGAAAGGCTGAAACCTTCGCAAGAAAGAACAAGGCTGGGAAATCTGGTTTGATCACCAATGAAAGAAGCTGCATATTGATCCAATGAAATGGAATTTCGGAATCCCGCCCTCCTTTCAGGGTGTGGAGCAGCGGTAAGAAAGCTATAAATTGAATCGTGGCTGGATCCGACATCGGGATGGGAAAGCCCTGATATAACAGTGAAATCATTCTTAAATGGTGCAAGTGTCTCAAGGTATGGGGTTGCTTTGTAATTTTCTCCTTTTTCACTTGGGAAAAAATATGCTGGGTGCAGGCCCAATGGCGTGCAAATACAAACCATTCGTCTAGGAACAATAGAGGCGGGGGATTGGGCAAACGCCTCAAGCCAGGGGAGTGCAAGTGAAACTCCTGATGCCCTGAGAAAATTCCTGCGGTCTGGTTTTGAAAGCATGTTTGAATTCACCTGGTTACTTGTTAAGAAAGAAATCGCTCGCGACTATCTCGTGTATTAATGATTTGAATCCATGGCCCTTTTCCCCGATTTTTGCAATGATCTTATCTATGCCGGATTGGTCGATCTTTTTTATTGGGGCCCCGGTGGCATAAGTGACCAAACGCTCAGTGAGCGCTCGGGTTATTAGGTTTTTGTCTTCCAATAGAAGAAGTTTCAATTCATCGATGTTGGCAAATTTTCTGCCGTCGGGAAGTACATCTGAAGGATCGATTTTGCGACCTTGGCGGAAATAAGCGGGTCTGCCATCAAGCACATAATAATCCCGCCAGCCGCCAATAACATCGTAGCTTTCCATTGCAAAGCCGAGAGGGTCGATTTTGGTATGACATGAAGCGCAGGATTCCATGGATCTGTGCTTTGAAAGTTGTTCCCTTATGGTTGTTGCTCCGCGTATGTCTGGTTCGACAGCAGAGATACCCTCAGGAGGGCGGGGAGGCGGTGTTCCGAGGATTCTTTCAAGCACCCACGAACCACGAAGTATTGGGGAAGTGTATGTCCCATTTGCTGTAACTTTTAAAACACTGGCCATTGTTAGAAGACCGCCCCGATGGCTGTCTTTTGGAAGTTGCACTTTTCGAAATTCCCATCCATCAACACCAGGTATGTTGTAATGCTTGGCAAGTCTTCCATTTAGCATAGAGAAATCAGATGCGATGAAGTTGGTTATACTTAAATCATTTTTGAGAACCTCCTCAAAAAAAAGGTAGGTTTCCCTAAGCATGGATGCCTTGAGCATTTCATCATAATGGGGATAAATGATCTGGCTGGGGATTGTGGCGTCTATTTCCCTGAGGTTAAGCCATTGCCCTGTGAAATTCTTTGTGAAGGAAGAAGCTTTGGGGTTTTTCAGCATTCGCTCAACTTGGGCACGCAGGACTTCCGGATCGTTAAGTTTCTTTTGTTCCGCAAGTTCCAAGAGTTCCTCATCCGGCATGGTGCTCCATAGAAAATAGGATAGTCGATTCGCGATTGCAAAATTATCGAGTTTGCCACGCTTTTCTTGAAGAAAAAGAAAGTCCTTGGAGACCAGGATTGCCATTAAACCGACCCGGATAGCTTGTTCGAATGAATATTTTTCATCCAGTCGGGTTTTGACAAGACTTAGATATGGTTGGATCTCCTCGGTGGTTATTGTCCTTCGAAAAGCTTTTTTGGCAAAGTTTCGAATTATTTTTTCCGCATCAAACTCGGGGTTGGTGGATGAAATTTCAACACGCTTGCTGAAATTGTAGATTGGAGCAGGTTTTGTTGGGAGATCACCAAAGATACGCTGGTGGCTGGGTGGAGGCCAGGATTCATAAATAGGTCCTTCAACTTCAACCCATTGGATTGCCAGCCCCGGTCCATCATAGGAGTCAGCTCCAATTTTGTTAACAGATTGGGAATTTGCCAGACCATAGGGAAGGATTCGGATGGTTCCACGAGGTTCCAAGTCCCATGTGAATTCAAGAATGGTTGGATTATCCGCAGGGGCATCAAAGTATCCCACCAACTCACTTTTTCCATTCATCCACATGGTTCCAGCATCAACCCTGTAAACCACTGGTTTACCATTGCTTTGAACGCCCGATGCTGAAATTCGAAATTTATATCTACCCCTGTCGGCAGGATAGAAAGAGGACAAGGTGACGGCTTGCCATGGTGATGAGGAAAAACAAACCACTGTCCCATCTTCTTTATTTCTGAAAACTTTTTCTGTCGTGGTTTTTACAGGGTGCATGTCTTTAAGGCTGTATTGTTTTTTAAAAAGGGGTGGTTGTGGAAAATTCGCAATTGAGGCTTTCAAAGCGATATCCGCACCTTCCAAATATTTATCCATCAGGAATGATGATGTGTGCAAGGCCTCTCCAATATTGTCGAAACCATTGGCGGTTCCATCCTGTGGGAGTATCGCTTTCAATTCCAAGGGAACACCAAGCAAGTCTCGCAAGGTATTTTCATATTCGGTGTTATTGAGTCTTCGAAGAACCACGCGGCCATCAATTGATTGAGTTGAATCTGCGATTTTCACACATGATTGGACCCAATTGAAGATTTCTTCAATTTCTTTTTTCGAAGGTTTTGGTTTTTCTTTTGGTGGCATCTCGCCTGATTTTATTCTTTCAACAATTAGCAACCAAGCTTCCCTGGTTTTGGGATTGGAAAAATCAGAAGTAAGTTGCTCAAGTTTGAAATTTCCATTTTTATTTTTGGTTGTTTGTGAATGACATGAATGGCAATAAACTTTGAGGGAGGCATAAACATTCGATTCTAGATTTTCTGGATTTTTTTGTGATAATTCTTCCGAACTTTGAGAAATAGATGTGAATAAAATCAAAAGAATCATTTGTGTCTTAAAAAAGCGCATTTATAAAATCCATAAATCTTTTAAAACCATGAATTCAATGGTATTTAAAATGCCCTGGCGATTATTTTCAGTTGTTTATTATCTGTTCATTTTAAATTGAATACAATCGATAAATCCTTAATGTCTTGATTATTCAGAACTTGATCGCTTGCCCGGCAGGCGGTAATCCAATGGAGGCTTTTGCTCTTTTTCCAATAATGGATCATACTTTTTACCCTCCAGTTTCCTGGCTAGTTCCTCCTTGGCTTTCTGAATCAGTTCCGGGGATTCAAAAAGATCCTTTGCCGTTGCCGCAAGCACCTTTGATGCGAGCATCATTCCTTTTTTGCCTATGGTGGTTCCTCCGCATGCCACCGCTTGCCAGGAATGGCCGGGTGTTCCGGGAACCCAGGTTGCAGCACTGAATCCCGTGGTCGGGACTATCCATGAAACATCTCCGACATCAGTCGAACCCATGGTTGTCTTGCCTGAGAGATTTTGCACATCTCTTAGGGATTCGATTGGAATGTTTTTGTCTGGGAAAGTTTCCCGGATACGAAGGGCAAAAGCCATTTCATCTTTGTTGTAATCAATATTGTTCAAGGAAATAAGGTTTTTTCTGGTCACATTCGCCAGCGTGTCGTTGGGAAGAATTTCCATGGTGCCACCAAGGGGAACCACTTCAAGCCTGGTCTCTGTCGCTAGCGCTGCGCCTTGAGCGCACTTTAACAATCTTGGCCATAGTGTCTTGACAACTTCCGCCTTGGGATGCCTTACATAAAAAAAGCCTTCGGCAAATTCAGGAACAACATTTGCGGCTCCTCCACCGGATGTGATGGTGTGGTGAAGCCTTGTGCCTTCAGGAGTGTGTTCTCGCATTAATTCAATCGCGTGAATTGCGAGTAAAAGACCATCGAGTGCGGATCGACCCTTTTCAGGTGACCCTGCCGCATGGGCTGCTTGGCCATGAAATCGAAATTTTACCGCGACCCGGGCGAGGCAAGAGGAATCTCCGGCGGCATTACGACTTCCAGGATGCCAATGAAGGGCTATATCAACATCATTAAACAATCCTTCTCTCACCATGACGGCCTTTGCAGCGCCACCTTCTTCCGCGGGACAGCCATAAAATCTTACCGTGCCTTTTATCTTTCCAGCCTTGATGGCTTCGCCTATTGCTATCGCGGCATTTGCCGAAGCTACACCAAATAAATGATGGCCGCAGGCTTGACCGTAACCATTACCAACATCCCTGGCTTTTCGAAAAGGCACAGATTCTTGTGAAAGCTCAGGAAGGGCGTCATACTCTCCCAAAATCGCTATGATGGGTTTTCCTGAACCCATGGTAGCTGTGAAGGCTGTGGGTATACCCGCCACAGATTTTTTAATGACAAAGCCTTCCTTGGAAAGGTAATCCTCAAGTAGTTTTGAAGATTGCTTTTCAAGATACCCTGGTTCAGCAAAGTCCCAGATTTTTTTAGCTAGATTCCATGAGATATCTTCACGGCTAGTGATACTTTCGAATAAGGATTCGCCAAAATCTTCAGCAAAAAGTTTTGTAGTCCACATCAAAGAAATGGCCAGAAGTAAAAAAAGTATTCTGTTGATACGCATTAAAACGATTCCATTTTTAAATTTAAAATATCCTCTATTGAAACATAAACCATGAAAACGCCCCATGGTAGCACAAATTGCAATTATGAAAAAAAGATTAAGGATTGTGTGACTGCTGACCTTGAACTGTTTTAACTGGGTGTTTTAATTGTTTTAAGTTACAATTGTCAATCAACTACTAGTCAGTCAATAGTCTGTCTTGAAATTGTTTATCTTTAAATAACTGATGCTGGAGTCAGTTGGATGAATGACAAGTCAAAAATTTGTTCAACTGAGGATAGCAAAAAGTCAGGTTTTGCTTTCGATGAAACCATCATTCGAAGTAGTTCGATTGGATTACAGTCTATATCTGGCATTGAATCAATGTCAGGCTCAAGTCTTATTGAGAACTTTAATCCTAATCAATCCAAGTTTATTCTCGGACGCTACAGGGTTGAAAGGCAGATCGGCGAAGGTTCTTTTGGCAGGGTTTTCCTTGCAAGAGATGAAAAGTTGGATAGGTTGGTTGCCATCAAAGTCGCAAAAAAATCCTTCAAAGAGCAGGAACGCTGGGAAATATTTTTCGAGGAAGCCCGGATTTTAGCCGGGTTGGATCACCCTCATATTGTTCCCGTTTACGATGCAGGAAACACGGATAACGATGATGTGTTTTTTATTTCAAAATTCATCGATGGATACAGCCTTGCGGATAAAGTGAAGCTTGTTAGATTTTCCTTGCAGGAATCAATTTCACTAATAATTTCAGTTGCGGAGGCCTTGGGTCATGCGCACGAGAAGGGTTTGGTTCACCGGGATATAAAGCCTGATAACATTTTGGTCGACCAAACTGGAAAACCGCATGTGGCGGATTTTGGGTTGGCACTTAAGGTCTCGTTTTCAATTGGCGATTCGGATTTGAACGGGACTCCAGCTTACATGAGTCCCGAACAGGCTCAGGGCAATCAAATTGATTGCAGGTCTGATGTTTTCAGCATGGGTGTGGTTTTTTATGAGTTGATCACAGGAAAAAGGCTTTTTACCGGAGGCAGCCTTGCTGAAATAGTTGAGAAAGTAACGAAAGCTGATATTTCTCCCCCTTCAAGGATCAATTCCGAAGTTCCCTCTGAAGTTGATCGCATATGCCTAAAGGCACTATCTAAAAACAGGGAGGATCGGTATGCCACAGCAAGAGAATTTTCAGTTGATTTAAAGTCGTATTGTGATTCCCAAATCAAATCAGATGCTCCTAAAAATGTCGGCCTAAACCGAAGGTGGATCGGTGTATTTTTGGTTGCGGTTATAATTCTCTTAAGTTTTTCAGTCTGGTTGATTCATCGTGGAAATGAGAAAGATTTGGATGGAAAAGCCAAAGCCGTGGTTTCCGGCGTATTGTTCGCGGAGGGTAAAGCTCTTTTAAAGGCGCTGGAGAAATCTGATGAGTTTATTTCTCGTACATCATCTATTTATCACCAGGAACTAGAGATGATGGATAAAACTGATCCAAGAAGAGTCAATGCCATCCTAGGGCTTAGAGGTCAGGATCCACAGCTTAATATTGAACTTTGTGATCATATGTTGAATGCAAAGGTCTCAAATTTACTTGTTATTATAAAAAGGCTGGAACCATTCAAGAAGCCATTGGTTGATATCGTCTTGGATAAGATCAAAGTGGTTGATTCCGATGGATTGTTAAGGATCGCTGGTGCCCTTGCTATTTGGGACCCAGATAATTCTGGTCTTGTGGATTATTTGCCGAAAATATGTGAGAAATTAATCGCCGAAAACAAATTGTTGTTGTCCGATTGGATTGAGGTATACCGGCCTTTGGGTGACAAATTGTATCCTTTATTATTGCCGAAAATTGCTCGTAAGGAAAATGTCGCTTCAGAGAGATATTTTGCCACTGCACTTTGCTCGGAATTTGTCCGGAATGATTGTTCAAAGTTGTTTGACTTGATGTTGGCCTGTGAACCTCAAAATGCAATTTTGATAATGGAAAAGATGTTGCCCTTGAAAAATGAAATGCTGCAAATTGTGAGAAAAACAAGATCGGAGTCATATCTTGGTGCTGGTTTTGAGCAGGATTTAAGATTCCAAGATCGGCAGGGGGTCGCCGCGGCTATTCAAATTTCGCTTGGGGATGATTCCGGGTTTTCTGTTTTTTCATCCGATCTGACAGCTAAAAGCAAATGCATGTTGATGCTGGGTTGCTTGAATGTCGCGCCTTCCCGGATCATGGATCAAATTAAAAAGACTTCCGATATCGCTTCAAAAAGATCATTGGTCATTGCCCTCGGAGATTTGAGTTTGGAATCGGTTGACGCGAAAGCCAGGAATGATTGGTCTGGGATGTTTCTGGATATGTATCTGAATAATCCTGATTCCGGTTTACATGGCGCTCTGGATTGGTTGTTGAGAAAACGGTGGGGTTTGGAAAAGGAGTGTGATCGGATAATTGAGGTCCTAAAATCAAAACCAAATATTGAGAAAAAATGGTTTGTTAATTCCATGGGTCAGACTTTTGTTGTTGTTGGTGGGCCCGTCAGGTATACGATGGGTTCCCCTTATGATGAACCGTTACGCTATGATTCTGAGGAATATCACCCAAGGTATATTTCGAAATCAATTGCTGTTGGCCAGAAGGAAGTGACCATTAATGAGTTTTTGGCATTGATTCCAGAGCAAAGGTACATAGAGAAATATGCTAAAACCCCGGACACCGCAATGTGTTGTATTTCTTGGTATGATTGCGCCCGGTATTGTAATCTTCTGACCGAAAAAGAATTTTCCAAGGAAGATTGTGTTTATTTGCCAAATGAAGAAGGTTTATATGATCAAGGGATGAAGATAGTTGATGAGCCACTCAAGAAAAAAGGATATAGGATGCCTACTGAGGCGGAATTTGAGTATTTTCACCGTGGAGGTTCCACAAAAGCCTTTTACCATGGATCAGATTATCGTTTATTGGATCGTTATGGTTTTTTCGCAGGGAATTCACAGAATCAGCTTTGGCCCGTGGGCACTTTAAGGCCTAATGATTTCGGTTTGTTCGATACTGGTGGAAATGCCTTTGAATGGTGTCTTGACATTTATGAAGGTTATTATGATCTGAAAGGGGAAGATGAGGACTTTTTCATGCAATTACAGGATAGGAATATTTCAAGCAATATCTCGCGGTGTCTGAGAAGCGGCTGTTTTTACAGCGAAATAAGTGCTGTGAGAAGTGCTGATCGTCATAACGCAAAGCCTGATGATCGAAGCAATAGCCGTGGATTGAGGATGGTGCGTTCCCTTCTCCCTTGATTTTTAAGTCATTCACTCCCTTGCCTTATAGTTATATTTTTGAATGTTATTTCAAATGTTCCAGATTTTTTATCTCCCAGCATGAATCCGATAGATTCAATCTCCTCAGAATTTACAGGTGGAGAATTTGGGATGGTTCGTCCAAAGGAAGTTGCGACAAACTTTGACAATGGAAAACTTAAATCAAGCCATTCTCCTTTTTTGGTTTGAAAAGCTTGGCGATATGAAAATGCGGTAAGTCTCTTGTTGGTGTAGAGATTTATCGTGTATTCCCTGCCATCACCTTTGGCTTGGAATGATATCGAATCATTTTTCTTTAATGCCAGCTTGGTTGGGATGCTTCTCACGGAAGCAAAGCCACCATTGTTTTCAAGTGAGAGGTTACCATAAAAGAAGAGGGCTTTTTCATTGGTTATTTTGAAATTTCCATCAGAAACGCCACCCATAACATTGTCATTTACGGTTACCCATGTCTTTTCGATTGCAGGACTATCAAAATTGAATAATAACCTGTTTTTTTCATCGGCCATGAGAAAAACGCCTCCGAAGATTAAAAGAAGCAGTGTTGAATATAATGTTTTCATGGCTTTGTTAAAATGAGGCAAGTGCTTTTGAATTAACCGTATCTTAACAGAAAATCATATCGGTACCAATCCAGTTAGTTTAGTTATGGGAATTAATAAGGATGTGAGGTTGTTGTTCGGCTAAAGTAATTGTAATCAAAGCGCATAAAGGAGTTGGTATGGCATCCCAAAGAAGAAAAGATGAAAATTCCACTGCAAATACAAGGCGTTCATTGCTTAAAGCTACCGCATTTGGCGCTGCAGCATTTTCTATGGCGGATTTTTCCAAGGCGGGTGATTCCAATCCACTGGAAAATTCCAGAATTGATGAGTTGATTCGAGAAAATAAGTCAATTTCTAGAGCCAGGCAAATTTGCCTGGATATTCTTAAACCCACGCCAAAGCAACTTGAGCATGGCTTGAAGTTGCATTCCGAATCATTGGTGTTTGATGGTTACGCATTTTCTCCCCGTGCTGCAAACGACCCTATGCTTCTTGCAAAGATGATTGAAGAGGGCGCCTCCGATATTGAACTTCAGGATGTTACCGAGGATATGGGGATGACTCGTGCTGTTTCAGATTTGAGGGAGCGCGAGGAATTAATGATGGCTTTTCGAGCCTCGGGGGTTACCTGTATTTATCAGAACGCGGGAGAAGAGTGCCAGCATCCCCAGCGTTTGGTCAAAAGACTTGCCCGTTTTACTTTCCTCACCGACATGTTGAAATCTTTTCTTTCCAAGGCTGTCACTCCATCGGATATTGAGTCGGTGAAAAAATCAGGTCGTCATTGTCTTTATCTAACAGGTAACGGAGTGCCTCTTCCTCAAGATTGGAATTCAGTTGAAGAAGAACTCAGGTACATTCGTGTGTTTTTTCAGATGGGCATCCGTATGATGCATGTCACTTATCAGCGTCGTAACATGCTGGGTGATGGTTGTGCTGAAACTGCAAATGGTGGTTTGAGTGATTTTGGCAGAAGGGCTGTCGCTGAAATGAATAAGCAGGGGGTTTTGGTTGATATTGCGCATTCCGGTTGGCGTACAAGCCTTGAAGCTGCAAAGGTAAGTTCCAAGCCAGTTGTCGCGAGTCATACTACCGCTGCGGGATTGCACCATCATATTCGTAGCAAGCCCGATGAGGTTCTCAAAGCGCTGGCTGATTCCGGTGGTTACGCGGGTGTTTGTTGCATTTCGCAGTTTCTTGGGGCCAAGTGTGATATAACCGCGTTTCTTGATCACATTGATTACATTGTGAAAAAAGTTGGAATAGACCATGTCGCTATAGGAACAGATGTGGCTTATTCATCAAGGCCCACGGGGGATAATTCAGTAAAAATACCCCCGCGTAGGAAGTCTAGGGATCGCTTTGCATCTCTGTGGCCCAAAGAGACACTTACCGCAACAGAATCTGCCAGGGAGAGTATATCTTGGACAAACTGGCCATTATTCACAGTTGGACTTGTGCAGAGGGGCTATCGCGACGAGGATGTTAAGAAAATCATCGGTGGTAATGTGATGAGGGTCGCCAAGGCTGTTTTTCCAGTCTTTCCACCATTGGTATGAAGTAAAGTTTTTTGATATTGGAAAATTGATTATGGATCTTGGACTTAATCAAAAAGTTGTGGTAGTGACAGGCGGTGCAAGTGGCATCGGATTGGCAACCGCCAGGCTTTTTGCCAGCGAGGGGGCTAATTTATTTTTATGGGATCTTTCTGATAATGTGCTTTCCCTGGCAAAAGATTTAATCAATGAATTTGGTGTAAAAGTTGTCGGGTTAAAAGTTGATGTGACAAACATCTTTTCTGTTAACGAGGCATTGAAAAGTACATTGGCTGTTTTTAGCCGTGTTGATCACCTGGTACATTGTGCTGCAATTGGTTCTGGAAAATTTGGATTCCCTTTCACAAATCTTGAACCCGCTGATTGGCCAAGAGTGCTGGAAGTTAACATCATGGGCATGGTTAATATTGCCCATGCGATAGCCCCAGTGATGATGGGGCAAAAAGATGGCTCAATGGTTTTTATTTCATCGGTCGCAGGTCAGATGGGCTCACAGACGGATCCGCCCTACAGCGCTTCAAAGGCGGCAAACATTAATTTTGCCCAGTGCCTTGCGAAAGATCTTGCCTCTTATCAGGTCAGGGTGAATACCGTTTGCCCGGGCATGGTGCAAACACCATTGAACAAATCGGTTTGGAAAGCATGGTGTGACCAGGCCAAGCCCGCTGATAAACTTGGTTATGAAGAATGGTCGCTGAGAAAAATCAAAGCGATTGTCCCCCTGGGCAAATGGCAGACCGTTGAAGCAATTGCTGACATGATTGTTTTTCTATCATCGCGCAGGGCGATCCATGTGACTGGGCAGACCATCAATGTGGATGGTGGGTTTGTAATGCATTCTTGATTCTTTTAATTAGCTGATTTTTGATTGCGGTTGTACTTTTAAAGCTATGGGTGTAATCTAAGATTGCTTCTTTTTAGGGGGAATCTATGACACGAATGGGTAAAGAACTTAGTTTGGTTTTGGTGGGAACCACCATGCTTACCGCTGGTTATTTTTATTTTCGTGAAGAGGATCCTGCCGCAGATTCCTACAATAATGACACCAATCATTACCATTCAAATGCCCACCCCATGTTTATTCCCATAATGATGCGTGGTTATGGCAGATCAGTTTTTTCTTCACATGGTGCTACCGGTAGTTTGGCCTCCCGCACATCAGGTAGTGTCAGCCGGGGTGGTTTTGGTTCCACTGTTTCCGCTCATTCCTCCGGAAGTTGATAATGCGGCGGTTATCTCACCCTCCTAGAGCGAATTGGCAGACTTTGGTTGAAAAGTATGGTTTGCATTTTCATACTGTCGATGGGCAGCTTTATTGGGATGAATCAGCGTCATATCACTTTTCCTCTTCTGAAATTGACACCTTGGAATCAGCCACCAATTCTCTTCACCAGATGTGCCTCGAAACCGTTCAGCAAATCATTGATGATCGCCTTTTTAAATTGTTCTTAATTCCAGAATATTTTGAGGAATATGTCGTAAGCTCTTGGGTGGAGGACCAATTTTCGCTATATGGCAGGTTTGATCTGGCCTACGATGGATTAAATCCTCCTAAGTTATTGGAATATAACTCGGATACGCCCACCTCACTTTTGGAAGCCGCAGTTATCCAATGGTTTTGGCTTAAAGATCTGGACGATCGTGGGGATCAGTTTAATAGCATTCATGAGCGGTTGATAGAGTGTTGGAAGAAAAATGCAATCAAATCTTCTTATGGCTTGCATTTTTGCGCGACAGAGTCTGTGGTTGAAGATTATGTTACGGTGGAATATTTGCGGGATACTGCAATCCAGGCGGGGCTCAAAACCAATTATCTTGATATTCAGCAGGTGGGTTGGGATAGGGTAAGGAATACCTTCGTTGATGTACCAGCGAACCCGATCCAAAATTGTTTTAAACTATATCCCTGGGAATGGATGATGCGGGAGGAATTCGCCCGCAATATACCAAAGGGAAAAACCCAGTGGATTGAACCCGCTTGGAAGGTGCTTCTTAGCTCTAAATCGATATTGCCTTTGCTTTATGAACGCTATCCTGATTGCCCTTTTGTTCTTCCTGCAAGTTTTGAACCTCTTGATGTTGCTAATCAGGTTCGTAAGCCGATTTATGGCAGGGAAGGTGCGAATATTCAAGTTATCATGGATGGTAAAGTGGTTTCAGAAACTTCAGGCCCTTACGAGCAAGGCCCCTTCGTTTACCAGCAGCTTGCGCCTTTGAAAAAGTTTGATGGTTTTTATCCCGTGATTGGAAGTTGGGTCATTGATGGTGAATCCGCAGGTATTGGGATTCGTGAAGAGGATTCCATCATCACAAAAAACACTAGTAGGTTTGTGCCACACCAGTTAAGCAATTAAACTCATTTTGAGGTTATTGTTCATGAAAGGTTCGCGCACTTTTGTTTTTAATGAACTTGATCAATCAACCAGGGATTATCTCACTGCGATTGGAAAAAGCAAAGGTGAGGGATTTGTTGGGATATATTCAATTGGTATTAATTATTGGTGGCTCTATTTGATTCCTGGGTTGATTTTTTTGATTGGAATTCCAGTCGTCAATTTGGTTGATACCTTTGCTGAGCCAAAAGCTCAGGCTATGCTGCAAACTTCATTGTTTCTTGTCGCGGGATGGTTTTTACTTCTGGCAATTCGTCATGGGGGATTTTTTTCAAAAAGTTCCGGATTTCCCTCTTTCGTCTTTATTGATGGTAGATACTATTGGAGTTTTAGCCACTATTCAGTGCGTGTAGTGAATATTGAAAAAGTCAAATCTTTTGAATATCACTTCAATAAAAAATCCAATTTCCATGATTTTAAATTGGAATGTGATCATGGAGTTGTTGATATTTCACTTTCAAATAAGGTGCCGGCTTCCCAGCTTTACAGTTTTTTGTTTTATAAATCTGCTGAAACTGTAGGCTATGATAAATTTGATGGGCCGTTTCCCCTTGATGAAACATTCAAAACTGTTTCCCAAGAGTTTGTCCCAGAGCCAGTCAAGGAGGGAAATGAAAAACTTCGTTGGCTTGGTGTTGCATGTTTTACCCTGACGATGGTGGTAGCTTACTTTGTATTTTTGCAGGTTGATATCTCTTTCAGGGATGATCAGATTTGGCAATCTATTAATTCAATAAATTCTGATGAAAAAGTTTATTGGCTTAGGATTTATCTTCGGGACCATCGTAATACCCGTCATCGTGATGAAGCTTTCAAAGAATTAGGAGAAATGTACAAGCATGCCTTCGGGCAAGTAGCCCAGTCAACATTTATTGTTGACAAGGATGATAAGTACAACGCGGACTTCATATCCAATAGCATTCCGCCGATTGATCCAAAAAGCAATCAGCTTGCAAAATTGATTCCCATGGCGAAGTTGATCTCAGTGCCTGACCCTACACTAGCACAGGGCTTGCAATCTGTTGTTCTTCCTCGAATGCTTGAACTTCAAGAACCACTTCTGAGATTGAGTGTTGTTCCCAAAGTTGCATCCATTGATGATGGAGGATTTATTCGGGTAATTACAGATGCATTTGCTCGAGCGGTTGTGGATGAATTTGGGCGTGAATATTTCATGCTTTCTAGTTCCATGGATGGTAAAGGTCATATCAATATTCTTTATCATTTCACAGGGGTAAAAGATGATCTGAAAATTGTTTTTGAAGTTTCATATCAATTAAACCCGGAGTCGGAACCCACTATAAAAACAAATTTTGCGGTTCGCATCCCTGATCGGGAGATTCATCATGTTGAGCGGGCCGCCAAGCGTTTAGCTGTATTTACCATGGGAGATCGCTCTGGTGAATGGACAATCAACAAGTAAATGTTTAGGACTTTTTAAGTAGTTTTGCCGCCTCAATTGCGAAATAAGTAAGAATTCCGTCAGCTCCTGCCCTTTTAAATGATAGTAAGCTTTCAAGAATAACTTTTTCGCGATCAAGCCAGCCATTTGCTGCCGCGGCACAAAGCATGGCATATTCCCCACTTACCTGATAGGCAAATGTGGGGACTTTAAAAGTATCTTTTACGCGTGCAACAACATCAAGGTAAGGCATTCCGGGTTTTACCATCACCATGTCCGCACCTTCCGCGATATCCAGTGCGACTTCACGAATTGCTTCACTCGAATTGGAGGGATCCATTTGATAAGTTTTTTTGTCGCTTTTACCTAGGTTGTTCGCGGAACCAACAGCATCCCGAAACGGGCCATAAAAAGCGGAAGCGTATTTGGCTGCATAACTTAGGATTGCAACATGGGAAAAGCCTGCCGAATCAAGCGCTTGTCGAATGGCCCCGACTCTACCGTCCATCATGTCAGATGGGGCAATTATATCGCAACCAGCCCGCGCCTGCACTATGGACTGCTTGCATAAAACTTCAACAGTTTCATCATTTATCACAATTCCATCGCGAACCAGGCCATCCTGACCATGAGTGGTGTAGGGGTCCAGGGCTACATCACAGATTATTCCTATTTCGGGTACTGCAGCCTTTATGGCCCGGATGGTTCTGCATACAAGGTTTTCGGGATTTAAAGCTTCTTCGCCATCCTGTGTTTTTAGATTTGTTGGTGTTGCTGGAAATAAAGCAATGGCTGGAATGCCCAAGTCGCGTGCTTCTTTTGCTGCCAAGACCAATAAATCGACTGATAATCTCTCAACGCCAGGCATGGATGCTATCGGCGTTCTTAGATTGCTTCCTTCCTGGATAAACACTGGCCAGATCAGGTCGTTGACAGTTACCCGATGTTCGGAAACCATATTTCGTATCCAGCCGGAAACTCGAAGTCTACGGGGCCTTGAGATTGGTGACGTGTTCAAGTTAATGTTTGGTGCTTTTGGATTATTGCTCATGAGTACATCTCTTGATTTTAAAATTCTATTAATTATTTTATTGTACTTTTTGGCTGTTTAAAAGAAATGGTTTGGTATTAATGCAAAAGAGATGGGTGCTAAAGCGGGGTGGTACTTTTCTAGAGGGAGTAATTCTTGTTCTTTTGTTCTTTGGTTTTGTAGGGTTCATAATTCAGCATCTTCACCTTAAATGGGGAATCTATTTGGTAATGAATGCCTCGCCATTCTATTTTTCGGGAAATTAGCGCAGATAGCAGGGCCTTGGGGTAAACCAGTTGGGTAAGAAATAATGCTGGGATAAAAGCGATGATTTTTAGCGGATTCAGCCACTCAGTTGGTTCACCTCTTTTTTTTATGATTTTCCGGACAAGCCTTTCCAAAAATATTAATTGAAACAATGAAATCAAGCCGTAGCAACCGAGGATTATAATCCCCAAGATTGTGGTGGTTAAATTTTCAAGTAAAAAACTGATTGTAATCAAAGAGGCTAGGGAGATTGGTACCAAGGTTACCATAATTCCATGAATCACAATTTTCCACCATGATGAGTGGTATAGTATCGCCCATAGTAACTGCCTTTGTATCCAAGGAATTAAAGAAGACAAGTTAACGGATTCCCGGTTTATCATTAGGATTGATGGGGCAAAATGAATTGAGTATCCATGTTTTTTTAAAACATCATGAAGTGGCACATCTTGAACCAGTGATTTTTCATAGTAATCCAGCACATCGCATTTTTTTAAAACATCCATACGGATCGCCAGGGAACCACCCCAGAGAATTCTAAAATAGATCATTTGAAGAACTGCGGGTATATTCCAAATGTAACGGACCAAGTCACCCATATGGGGGCTTGGCGGGAAGTACCAGCGTTGTCCGCTTACAGCTCCGATTTTTTTATCGCGTAATGGCGCCAATAGTTCTCGCAACCAAGTTTTGTGTGGCACAGTGTCCGCATCAATCATCGCAACTACTTCGTAATTGTTCAGATTTTTTTGTAAGGTTTGTATCAATGCGCTATTAACTAGACTGCAGGTTTCCATGGGTTTATTAAATAGACACATTTTTATATTTGTTTTATTGCTGGCTCTGATGAAGTTTTCAACAAATGCAAATGCGGGGTCATCCCTGTGATCAACCACGATAATCACATCGTAACCGGGGTAATCTTGGTCAAGTAATGCTGGCAGTACGGTTGCTAAAAAAGGGTCGAAACCTCGAAGATTTAAGCATATCACTACTTTTGGGCATTCGGAATCTTCAAGTTGTTTAGTTTCATGACTTTTAAAGATTGAGGTTATACTAGTCACTAAAACCAAATGAAAAGTTAATAGCGTAAGAAAGCCGGTTAAAATTAATGCTGCAAATATCGTCATGCGATTTGATTTTCTAAAACCAAGGTTCGGGTTTTTCTAGCACCGATTCAATTTACTAATAGTAACAGCTTATGGTTTTCAAACAAAATTTCGGAAATCTAACAGCCTCAAAGCTCATTTTTACTTACTGAAAGTTTTAAAAAATTATTTTGTGCCTCATCTTGATTTCTATCATTTGATTATTTGATTCGTACCGTTTTGTGGGATAATCGTTTAAATAATATATTTGATTTCATTACATAAAAATTAATTGATCTTAATTCCCAGAGACTAATGTGATTGACCCGGTTTTGCCGATTCTTTACGATGATTTTTGATTTGTTTGATAATTTCGAGGTTCTGGCATGAATCTTGTCCGTTTTTGTTGCAAACTTTTGTTGTTAATTATTTCGGTTACCTTTGTAAGCAGCAGTCATGCCGGCGTGCAATTACCAGATTCATTTTCCAATGTCAGTCAGGTTCTCTCAAAGAATTGTGTTTCTTGTCACTCATCCGCTGGAAAAATCCGAGGCGGATTGGATCTTTCATCCAAGGATAAAATACTCGAAGGGGGTTCCTCAGGCCAAGTGTTGGTGCCGGGGCGATCGACCGAAAGTTTGATCATTCAGATGATCATGCCGGGTCGTTCACCTCACATGCCACCCAAAGGTCAATTATCAATGATAGAAATCGAAACCTTGGGGAAATGGATCGATGGGCTAAGCCCTGCTGATGCAAAAATCAAGGTTTCAGGCAAGGATCACTGGGCATTCAAGAAGCTTGATAATCCTTCGGTTCCCCGGGTCGATAAAAAGGGATGGATTAATCAACCGCTTGACGCATATGTGCTGAGCCGCCTCGAGGCTAAAAATCTTAAACCTTCTCCCATGGCTGATAAAATCACCTTGATTCGAAGGGCTTATTTTGATTTGATCGGTTTGCCACCAACCTCTCTTGCCATTCAAAATTTTTTAAATGACTCATCACCTAACGCCTTTGAAAAAGTAATCGATGAACTTTTGGCTTCCCCCTTCTATGGGGAGCGCTGGGGTAGACATTGGCTTGATCTTACACGCTATGCGGATAGTGGTGGTTTTCATAATGATGTTCCGCGCCCAAATTCATGGCGGTATCGTGATTATGTGATTAATAGCCTTAATGATGACAAATCTTTTGCCCAATTCATCCGAGAACAACTTGCGGGCGATGAAATTGAAAACGCAGGGGATGAACAACTAATCGCCACAGGTTTTGGCCGAAATGGTCCATCCAACGATGACAACATGGGAAAAGCCCCGCAGGATATTGAAAAATATCGTCTTGATGAGCTTGATGGAGTCATAAATACAACTTTCACCACTTTCATGGGTATGACCCTTGGTTGTGCCCGCTGCCATGATCATAAGTTTGATCCGATTTCCCAGAAAGATTACTATCAGGTTTTGGCGATCTTTAATGGTACATCCAAGAAAGATTTACCCCTTTTGGGTAACACCTTGGAAAAAGGCAAACTCAAAGACCCTGAACGCGGTATCATGGCCCTGGTTGACACTAATGCACAGCCGAAGCCAACCCATATTCTCTGGAGGGGAGATCTTAACAATCCCGGTCCTGTAGTCAGAGCTGCAGTTCCTTCGGTTTTATCTTGGAAAGATTGGCCGATTCCTGAGGTTGCTAAAAATGCAAAATCGTCAGGAAGGCGAATTTCTCTTGCTGATTGGATTGCTTCACCAGAAAACCCATTGACATACAGGGTTCTTGCCAATCGAATCTGGCAGCATCATTTTGGCCGTGGAATTGTTGAAACCTCAGGTAATTTTGGCAGAAGCGGTGCCATACCTTCCAATCCCGAATTACTTGACCACCTTGCGGCCTGGTTGATCAAAAATGGCGGTCAGTGGAAAGCCTTTCATAAATACATCATGTTGAGTTCCACCTACCAGCAAGCTTCAGGATCTGTTGCTGAATTTGTTTCAATCGATCCTGATAATCGTCTTCATTGGCGCCAGAACAAACGCCGACTTGAAGCTGAGGCAATTCGCGATAGTATTCTGTATGTTTCTGATTCGCTTAATCAAGGAATGGGAGGCCCGGGCATCAAGCCTCGAATTCGTTCCGAACTGTTGCCCGCCAGTCAGCGAAATAAATGGCCACTGATCGCCAGTGAGGGCCCGGAGCATTGGCGGAGGAGTGTCTATGTTTATTCCAAAAGACAGCTTCTTTTTCCATTGCTTGATCTTTTTGATGCTCCCAACACAACGGATGTTTGTGATTGCCGATTAGCCAGCATAGTGCCAACCCAGGCACTGCTTCTAATGAATGATGAATTTGTTGATGATCAGGCAAGACGATTTGCGCAATCACTGATTAATAAGCATGGGATCAAACAAGATGTTTTGATCCAGCAGGCATATTCCAAAACTCTTGGCCGCTTTCCTTCAGGTGACCGATTACATCAGGCTTGCGTGTTTATGGATAAACAGATCGCGGCCCATCATGAGTCCCAAAGCAAAACACCTGATTTTGACGCGCTTGTCGACTTGTGCCATGTTTTGTTCAACACCAATGAATTTGTGTTCATCGATTGAAAGGCGAGTCTCATGTTTAAACGAAGGGAATGGCTCAGGCGGACGGGAGCGGGTTTTGGATCTTTAGCCCTTGCCAGTCTTTTATGTCAAGATGGTGGTGCCGCTGACCGGTCTTCAAGCCCACTCGCTTCATTGGCTCCTCATTATCCCGCCAAAATCCGATCAGTTATTTTTTTATTCATGTATGGTGGCCCAAGTCATGTGGATCTCTTTGATCCTAAGCCGACCTTGGCTAAATATGATGGTCAGGCCATCCCTGTTTTCAATCAAGACGATGTTTTTATGAGTGGCAAGACTAAGAATATTGCCATGAAAAGCCCATATAAGTTTGCCAAATATGGCCAGTCAGGAATTGAAATCTCCGAGACTTATCCAGAGCTAGCAAAACATGCTGACAAACTTTGCATCATACGCAGCATGCATTGCGAGAGTAACAATCACGGGCCCGCCATTTTTCAAATGAACAGTGGTTCGATCCTTGCAGGAAGGCCAAGTATCGGTTCCTGGCTTACATATGGCTTAGGCACTGAGGGTGAAAATCTTCCCGGGTATGTGGTCATGCTCGATTACCAGGGAGCCCCCATAAACGGGGCGATGAACTGGTCGAATGGGTTCATGCCCGCCGCGTATCAGGGGGTTCCCTTTCGTTCCGGTGGTGAACCAATCGCTTATCTTTCGCCTCCTATCGGAGTCACTCGTGGTCGCCAGCGTGCGAGGTTGGATTTATTAAGGCAATGGAATGAGAGCCATGCTGCTGCCAATCCTGCTGATTCAGCCCTGGCTGCCCGTATAGCTTCCTATGAGCTTGCATTTCGCATGCAGACCCACGCCACCGAGGCGGTTGATCTTCGAGGAGAATCTGCCGCGATTCAAAATCTTTATGGGCTCGATAATAAGACATCACACCATTTTGGCCGTAATTGTCTCCTTGCCCGGCGCCTTGTTGAACGAGGTGTTCGTTTCATTCAGCTTTATAGTGGTGGTAATGAGGGGCCTAAGGCTTGGGATGCACATGACGACTTGAAGAAAAACCATGATCTTCATTGTGCGGAAACTGACAAGCCAATAGCCGGGCTGTTGACGGATTTGAAAAATCGGGGGTTGCTCGATACCACATTGGTCATATGGGGTGGTGAGTTCGGGCGTACTCCGACTGCGGAGAGAGGGAAGGGCAGGGACCATCATGCTCGAGGTTTCACAATGTGGATGGCTGGTGGTGGTATTCGGGGTGGGACAATCCATGGTGCTACTGACGAGTTTGGTTATCATGCGGTTGAGAATAAAGTTTCCGTGCCAGACCTTCATGCCACGATTCTTCATCTTTTGGGGCTTGATCATAAAAAGCTCACTTTCCGATTCATGGGGCGTGATATGCGCCTGACTGATGTGAGCGGCGAAGTCATCAAGCCAATTCTGGCTTAAAAGATAATTTGATAGATCGATAAATTTTATCGATGCATAAGTCCAAGAATCCTGACCTCTAGAATGAATTTCTATGGTAATGATCTGAACATATTTAGTTGTAAATATTTAAAAAATGACTTTAGAAAATGGGCGCTGAGGGAATCGAACCCCCGACCAACACGGTGTAAGCATGCCGCTCTACCAGCTGAGCTAAGCGCCCTAATCATCAACCTCAGCAATAATATTTAGAAAGTACTTGCTCGAATTAAGGCATAGCCTTAATTCATGGAGCACATTCCCTCTTTGCTCAGGTATTGAACATTTTAGTTGTTCAAAAAGAATTAACAATCTTTCTTCGAAATATTTTACCCGGGAAGTTAGAATATTTTTAATTTTGAGGTTTTTTTCAGGGGAGTGACCCTGCGATTCCATTTCAAACCGTATATCCATCACTTCTTCCAAAATTTCAGCGGGCACAGTCCTTTCTGCATCCGGATTTGGTCCACCCTCTAGTTTTAAGAGGTATTCTGCTCGCAAAAACGGGTTTTTCAAAGTGTTATAAGCTTGGTTCACCAATGCTGAAAGCTTTAAGTTTTCAAGGTTTGAATCTGCTGGATTTAAGAAGTCAGGGTGGTAATTTTTACTGGCAGCCAAATATCTTGACTCAAGATCTGCCAAGTCAATCTTGTAATCCTGATCCAGGGTTAAAATTTCGAAATAAGTCATTTAAATGAAAAAGGGGACGTCTTTACAACGTCCCCTTTATATAAATCAATTTTTACATGGAGAATGAACTGCCGCAGCCACAGGTCGTCTTGGCTGAAGGATTTGAAATACTGAATCCCCGTTTGTTCAGGTCATCATGGAAGTCAACATTTGCATCGGAAAGATACATAAGGCTTCGTTTATCAACAACAACAGGAACACCTTCGATTTCGAAAACCTCATCAAGTTTCTCGTTCATGTTTTCGTCGAGGTCAAGCTTGTGTTGGAAACCGGAGCAGCCTCCACCAACAACGCGGAGCCTGAGGTAAACCTTTTCAGGAAAATCGCCTGCGCTCCGTTGATCAGTTACGATTCGTTTGACTTCGTTCGCGGCTTTTGGGGTCAAGGTAATAGGCATTTGGGAACCTCCTTATATGTTAAAAAATCCTTGAGACTAAGAGTTAACAGCTTGTGGTGAGTTGGCCTGCTTTTCTTGAAGGTTCTTTATAGCCGCCTTGATTGCATCTTCTGCAAGCACGGAGCAGTGAACTTTCACAGGGGGAAGAGCAAGTTCCTCAACAATTTCAGTATTGCGGATGCCCAGAGCATCGTCAAGGGATTTTCCCTTGACCCATTCAGTGGCAAGACTGCTGGAAGCGATGGCGCTACCGCAGCCGAAGGTCTTGAATTTGGCATCTTCGATAAGGCCAGTAAGAGGGTTGACCTTTATCTGAAGCTTCATGACATCGCCGCATTCAGGGGCACCTACGATTCCGGTGCCAACCATGGGGTCGTCCTTGTCGAAGCTTCCGACATTGCGTGGGTTGTTGTAGTGTTCTAGAACTTTTGTACTGTATGCCATATATGAAAAATCCTCCTGAATTAAGCATTAATAAAACTTTAGTTTAAACTCTAGTGTGCAGCCCATTGCACGGTTTTGAGGTCGATTCCCTGACGATGCATCTCGTAAAGGGGGCTCATGTTGCGAAGGTGGTTGACGGCGCGCACAACATCGTTGATGACGAAATCAATCTCTTCCTCAGTGTTAAATCTTCCAATTCCAAATCGGATACTGCTGTGGGCAAGTTCGTCTCCCAAGCCAAGGGCCTTCAGGACGTAACTTGGTTCAAGGCTGGCGGAGGTACATGCCGATCCGGAGCTTACAGCAACATCCTTGATACCCATCATGAGGCCTTCGCCTTCAACAAAGGCGAAACTGATATTCAGATTACCTGGAAGTCGCTGAACTGGATGGCCATTGAGATAAATGTCTTCAAGCTTGCTGGTCAAACCCTCATGGAGTCTGTTTCGAAGTTTTAGGAGCCGCTCGGATTCTGGGGCGAGCTCTTTGCGGCAAATTTCCGCAGCCATGCCCATTCCGACAATTCCAGTCACATTAAGGGTGCCACTGCGCATTCCCCTTTCATGGCCTCCACCATCAAGCATTGCATCGATGCGCACCCTGGGGTCTTTTCTTCGAACAAATAGAGCGCCAACGCCCTTGGGGCCGTACATTTTATGTGCTGACATGCTAAGAAGATCAATCCCCATGTCCTCAACATCCAGGGGGATTTTGCCAATGGCCTGGGTTGCGTCCGTATGGAAAAGAACGCCCTTTGCCTTGCATATTTTTCCAATTTCCTTGAGCGGATGAATGGTACCTATTTCATTGTTGGCCGCCATGATGCTGACGAGTATGGTTTTGTCGGTGATGGCGTCAGAAACTTGTTGGGGTGAAACTAGACCATGTTTGTCGACTGGAAGAAAAGTAACCTGTCCGCCATCGCGTTCGAGTCGCATGCAGGGGTCGATAACTGCCTTGTGTTCTGTAGCGGCAGTTATGATATGGTTGCCTTTTTTTCTATACATGGCGGCAACACCTTTGATGGCAAGGTTGTTGCTTTCGGTTGCGCCACTGGTGAAAATTATTTCTTTTGAGGAAGCATTGATGACGCTGGCAACCTGTTCGCGAGCAAGGTCAACACCTTCCTCGGTTTCCCAACCATAGGAATGATTTCGACTAGCCGAGTTGCCGAATTTCTCAGTGAAATAGGGCAGCATTACCTCAAGAACCCTAGGATCAGTGCGGGTGGTTGAATTGTTATCCAAGTAAACAGGTAGTTTGATCATATCTTAAAGGTCCTCCATAGACCGTTTTGGTTATTTAATTGATCCGTGGGAAACAAGCTCCAATCCAAATTGTAAAGAGTTGCCGGTCTTGACCGGGTCAAGTATTTCAGCAAGGGTCACATCTTTTAAAATCGTGCGGATGCGATCATGCACCCCACTCATTCCTGTTCGAATCGGGCAGAAAGTTCTAGCTTTGCATGTTTGTTTTTCCGATTCTTTGCTGCAGTCAGTAAGGTGGAAGGTCTCATCAAGTGAATCCATGATATCAGAAAGAGAGATATTTTCTGGTTTCCTAATCAAAGCATACCCACCATGTACGCCTCGATGGCTCGAAAGATAACCATTGTGGCAAAGGATTTTCATGATATTAGCAAGAAACGGTCTGCTAATTGAAAATTTAGAGGAGATTTCCCTCGCTGAGGAGCCATCAGGATTATTATGCAAGTGCGAAAGCACAAGTAAGGCATAATCCATTTTACGGCTGAAGAAAGACATAAGAATTCCAAGAAATAGCTCTAAATTAGTCCACAATTAAATAATAGGACCGAAATTGTACCATTTCAATAGTAACAAGGAAAAACAGTGGAAATTAAGTTGACAAAGGAAAGCGGTTGATCTAACTTAATGATATTGGGTCTCAACAAGAGGGCTTTTATTCATATGAAAACCTGCACTCTAAATCTCGTCGAAGGTACGATTGTTTGCAAATGTCTTGGGGTTACCGATGTTGAGGTGATCGAAATCACCCGTATTAAAAAGATCACATGTCTGTCCGAGTTGAAGCTTGAGACAGAGGCAGGCAGTGGTTGCACAGCCTGCCATAAAAAACTCAAACAAATTATTGTTGAAAACAGTCAAACTTCCGCGATTGTTTAAACCTAGGCATTTGCCTCAGATTGAAGAAGTAAAAACTTCTGAAGTCCAAGGGATTCAATCAGATTTAACTGTGTTTCCAACCAGTCAACATGGTCTTCAGAATCAGTAAGAATTGGTGCCACAAGTTCATGGGTTCCATAGTCTTTAAGCTGACCACAAAGTGAAATGAGGCTGTTGTAGGCTTGAACACCCTTGGTTTCGAGTGCCAGGTCGTTTTTAAATTGCTCCGATACATCAGAACCCACACGAATAACATCATAGCGAGCTATTTCTGGCACCCCATCCAAAAATAGAATGCGATCGATAATCTTTTCTGCATGTTTCATCTCACCCATTGATTCCGCATAGTGTTTTGCTGCAAGCTTGCTAAATCCCCAGTTTTTGCACATTTTTGCCTGAATGAAATATTGGTTTATGGCAGTTAGTTCAATGGTAAGTGCCTGATTCAAGCCATCGATGATTTTTTCGTTGCCCTTCATGGTTATTAATCCTTAACAAGAGTAAACTTAATGATCTTTTGTGACTATTTTCTACTGATAAATATTATATGCGTCCGTTTTCAAAAAAAACAGAATTATGGAAATATAGTTATTGAGATAAATATTATACCTGATATATTGGATATTTGGCATAGAAATGTTCTCTGCCATATTTCTTGTTGGAGGTGTTTACATAGGAGTACGCCCAAATGCGTTTTTATTCAATGAAGTTTTTGTCTCTTTCGGTTTTTCTTGCTGCCATTTGCGCCTTGTCCGCCGCAGAAGATAAAGTGAAAGGTCAACTTCCCGCCCAGTTTAAGAAGCTAGGACTCCGTGATGATCAAGTTCAAAAAATTTATAAAATTCAGACGGATTACCGTGGAAAAGGCGCTGACCTTGAAAAGCAGCTTAAAGAGCTGAAAAACAAGGAAAAGGCAGAGGTTGAAGCGGTGCTGACCGAAGAGCAAAAAAACAGGCTCAAAGAGATTCGAACAGGCGAAAGCGCCGACCCGAAGAAAACCAGCAAGTAAAAATCCTCCTTTTTGCGCAGCCCATGTTTAAAACCATGGGCTGTTTTTATTTCATGATTTATTCGCTGTGAAAATAAGGGAGATATAAGTAAGATGAGTTTTTAATTTACAGCATGGTTTTTTATTAAAGAGGCATTCATGGAAAAAGCAGCGCCTGAAGAAAAATACAAAATCATTGTGGGATTGGAGGTCCATGTTCAGCTTCTAACAAAGACAAAATTGTTTTGTGGTTGCAGCACAAAGTTTGGTTTGCCCGCAAACTCTTCAACCTGCCCGGTTTGCATTGGCATGCCCGGAGTTTTGCCCGTGATGAACAAGCGAGCTTTTGAGTTGGCCATGAAAGCCGCCCTTGCGATCAATTGCTCCATCGCGGAATACACAAAATGGGATCGCAAAAATTACTACTATCCTGATTTGCCTAAAAACTACCAGATAAGCCAGTATGACCTTCCTTTTTCCAGCGAGGGATTTCTTCAGATTGAAACCTCGATGGGCACTAGGAAAATTGGAATTATCCGCGCCCATCTTGAGGAGGATGCCGGAAAATCCATGCATGATGAATCTGGCCGGGGGAATGATTCCAAGGTTGATTTAAACCGCACGGGAACGCCGTTGCTGGAAATTGTAAGCAAGCCGGATATTCGGTCTGGCGAGGAAGCCCGGTTATATCTTGAAGAGCTTAAATTGCTTTTAAAGGAGTTGGAGATTTCAGATTGTGAAATGCAGGAAGGCAGCCTCCGTTGCGATGCCAATGTGAATATTCACATTCCAATGCCTGATGGCACAATAGCTGCGACTCCCATAGTTGAGGTTAAAAATTTAAACAGTTTCAGGGCAGTTGAAAAATCAATCAAATACGAGGCGCAAAGGCAGTTCGAACAGTTCCAAAAGGATGGTAAAAGATTTGGCGAGGTTGCCAAGAGTACCGCGGGTTGGGATGACCAAAAGGGCGCAACTATCGTCCAGAGAAGAAAAGAAGAGGCAGCTGATTACAGGTATTTTCCTGAGCCCGATTTGGTTCCTGTCAAAGTCACCAAGCAGGTTATCGAGCAAGTCAGGGCGGGCATGGGTGAATTGCCTTCAGCATGCAGGGAGCGATTAGTGAAGGATTATGCCCTAAGCCCCTACGATGCTTCTGTTCTTGTATGTCAGGGTCGAAAATTCACCTCTTATTTTGAAGAGACCGCGAAAAAATCTGGTGATGCAAAGGCTTCATGTAATTGGGTAACCAACCAGGTGCTAAGCACTTTGAATGAACAGAAAAAGTCCATTCAGGAATTCACCCTTTCGCCTGATAAATTAGCGGGCCTTGTAACTGAAATTTCAAAAACCGGGTTAAACATGCAAAGGGCTCGTGAAGTTTATGCAAGGATGATTGAGACAGGGGAAGACCCAAAGGCCTGCATGGATGCGTTGGGATTCAAGGTTGTTGGGGATGTGAATCAAATAATTGAAATCGTGCGCAAGGCCATTGCTGGGAATCCAAAAGCTGTGGTTGATTTCAGAAATGGAAAAGTCAAGGCTGCGGATGCGATCAAAGGCGCGGTTATGCGCGAGACCAAGGGGATGGCGAAAATGGAAACCGTCCAAGAGATCGTCATGAAGGAATTGGCTGAGGCAAAGGATCCTTCCTAGACAAAAAGCGCCGCTTCTGCAGCGAGTCCAGGACCGAAGCCTAAAGCGACACATGGTCTTGGTGAATCATTTTCCATCATCTTTTTAAGGATGAATAAAAGCGTGGCGCTTGACATGTTTCCATGATTTGAAAGGATTTCACGGGAAATAGCTGAAGATTCGGGACTCAAGGAGAGAGTATTCTCGATTGCATCAAGAATGCGGGGGCCGCCGGGATGAAGTGCCCACGATTTTATGTCCTTCAGTTCAAGCCCATCTTTTGAAAGCCAGTTCTCCAGCCAGGGCTTCAAATGTTTTTGTATTAATCCGGGACCTTGTTTGGCCAAAGTCATTTCAAAGCCATGATCGCCAATCGTCCAATTCATTGCACTAGCGGAATCTGGAATAATGCAAGACCCTGAGGATGCGAGTTTCCATGTTTCTATGTTTGAATTGATTGAGTTTCCCAATACGACCGATGCCGCCCCGTCTGCAAACAGGGCATTTGCGATAATTTTCTGGGGATCCCAACCATAGTGAAAATGCATGCTACAAAGTTCAAGGGATGAAAGGAGAACTTTCGCGTCTGGTTGCGCATTAATAAAAGCATGTCCGACCCGCAGGCCATTTAAGCTGCCATGGCAACCCATGAACCCCACCTGGGTTCGGGATATGGAGGGGGAAAGAGGGAGATTCTGAATAAGATGATAATCAAATCCCGGAGCAAAAAAACCGGTGCAGGTTACGGTTATCAGATGCGTAATTTGCTCTGCTTTCACATTTGAGTTGTTGATCGCTTGATGACTGGCAGAAAGTGCCAGTGCTGGGCCAAGCCTTTGGAAATGTTCCATGCGTTGGGCGGTTGATGGGCCCAAGTCATCAGGTTCGCCCGATGGGATGAAGGAGGAGCCTGTTTTATTTTCTTTTTGAAGAATATCATCAATTACCTGTCTGCCGAGAATTATACCACGGGTTTTGATTCCAGTTTGTGAATACCATTTGGGCAACCAGTTTGATTGCTCCTCATTCAATGGGCATAGGGATTTTGCAAGTTGGAGGGCTTCCTCCTGCAATAAAATTCCCTGGGGTATCGCGGTACCCCAACCCAATACGGAAAGATGCATGGTGGTTCCTTAAATCTTCTGCCCTGGATAATTCGGTTTATCCAGCTTGGCTATGATTGATTTTGACAGGGATGGAAAAATTTTTAAGGCAACAAGTGCAATTCTGACAAGTAATGGCCATCTTAGCAGATGGGATGCCGTCTTGCAGATTGACTGTTTTTTTCTGACTTGTTGCTTATATTTTGAAATCCATTGATTGGCCAAATTATGTTCCCAATGCGTAACACCTTTGGCAATAAGCGGGATGACAAAATCCGCGCCGGTGAACGCCCAAGCCATACCTTCGCCTGTGAATGGTTCAATGTAGCCAGCGGCGTCACCAATCACGAAGAGTCGATCTGTTGCAACCTGTTCCATATGGCCGGTCAGAGCAGGGGTGCCCTTCCAAGGGGCGTGTTCAATTTCTAGGGGAACTGGCCAGCCCATTTCATTAAGAAGATACTTTGCGAATAATCCAATTCCCCCATGTTTGCTTATGGAATCGGGTGCTAAAGCCGCTGCAAGATCGAGCCTGCCATCTTCAAGGCGAACCAATCCTAGATAACCTCCGCTACCTGAAGTCATATAAAGTGTTCCTTTTTCATAAAAATCCGGGGCTGAGGGGATGATGGTCCCAGCGCCTATCCGTGTGTTTTGATACATAAGGTGGGAGGTGATATTTTTTCGAACGAGAAGCCTGCCACCAAGGCCATCTGCGGCCAGCACAATTTTTGCCGTGGTTGAGATTTTCTGGTCGCTATGTTTAAGTGAAACTGCGCGGGAGGAAACTAGAAGCTCCCCTAGATTAGCGAGGGTGTTGTCGATGAAAAAAGCCCCTTCCGCCATTGCCTCATTTGCAAGGCTTGAATCCAAGGCATCTCGTGATAAGGCCATCTGCTTTTCAAGTGGCAGGCTCAGGCTGTTTTTTTTGCTGCCGAGCAGCATGTTGTTTAATTTGACAGCGTTATTTTTTTCTAAAATATGGCTCAAGCCCGCTTTTTCCAATGTGGATATTGCGTTGCCGTTAAGGCAGCACCCGCAGACTTTTGTCCGGGGGAATGATTGTTTGTCAACAAGAAGAACCTGTAGTTTTTTTCTAGCCAGAAGAATTGCAGCAAGTGCCCCGGCGGGACCGGCACCCACGATGATAACATCCCAGTTTCGGGTTGAGCATTCTCCAATTTT
>SXGQ01541278.1_pt1 | contig 71088 bp, 43 predicted proteins | sample 3178371 | NCBI WGS metagenome assembly SXGQ01 (sample SAMN11356859, study PRJNA531348) | freshwater metagenome | isolation source: freshwater sample F1-20 | place: China: Fuxian Lake, Yuxi | collected 2017-12-25 | reverse complement strand
CCGGTAGATATCTCATAGTATCCAGGTGAAAGCTCTGATTTTTTTATTCCACTGCCTTGATATATATTTCTAAAAGCAGGACCATATTTGCCATCTTTTACTTTAACTATTCCAGAGCCATTTCTTACTGTAAGTACTTCTCCAGATGCTAAATTTGGACTTTCATTTACAATAAATTCGCCAATATTATATATTGAAACATTCTTTTCATTATGCAAATAAATATCATCCTGATAATGAGCAGGAGGAATGTATTCAGCATACTTATTTTTGTCCATTATAAAAAAGACATTCTTAGGAAGCGAAGATAACTTCCAGCTTGGATTTACATCAACAAAATCATATGCTGTATTAGCTGCTACGGTAATTGCGTCAATTTGAGGCGTATTAGTTAAGCCATTACCAGAAGCTTCAATTTTAAACCTTATTGCATTATCAAAACCATTATATATTGGAATACTGGATAAATCAAGATAAGAATATATACTGCTTTGATTTGTTAATGTTAATTGAGTATTGTGACCAGTCCAAGTTGTTTGATTTGTTAAGTTGCCAGTCTGAACTAAATATTGTGCTGAAACTTTTGTCCATCCAGCACCAATTTGAATTGAGTCAACTGTAGCACCAATATATTTATCAACAGCTTTACTTGGGTACCATGGAGCGGTATATAGTGTATTTACACCAGTTGGCCAACTATAAATAACTCCACTTGGGTTAGACGTAGTAGTATTCCCAAATCTAATAGAAATATCATCCCAAAGCGTAGTACCAGCAAATCCTGCTAATCCTGTAATTCCACTTTGACTAATTAAATTAGATAAACTAGAAAATCCTGTTTGTATACTTCCAGTAAAAAATATATCACCAGTTAATACAGGATGAGCACCAAATGCAATATATTGAGATTGTATTCCAGCATATGTTTTAAATCCAGTAGGCAAATAAAGGCTACTACCATCATCAGTCATTAAAGATAAAGCACCACTTAATCTTGTGACCCTAATTCTTCTTGCATAAGAAGAAAAGTCTCCAGCTAATATTGCTCCACTTACTCCGTGAACCTTTAGTCCATCTGGATGCACTTCAATAAAAGTTGCGCTTTCATCTGATGCGCTGCCATCTAAGATTGTAATCCCATGACAGGCAACACCACTAGAGATATTACTATTTGTTAAACTATGAGAAATCGTATCTTTAATTGTTCTGGCAGAAAACTCTAGCACAAAGTTTGTAAACTGAGTATTAGTTTGATTTTCTGCATTGTAAACAAAACAAGCTGTAGATCCGTTAACGTATCCATTAGCTCCAGTGACCGGATAAACAGTAGAAGTAAAAACACATGACTGTCCGCTAAGACCAGAGTATCCAATTAGTCCAGTTATAGAAGAATCAAAACCAGTAGATACTACTGTAGAAAAATTACCAGAAAGGCCAGATAAAGAGTCAATATTATTATTGATAGTCCATGTACTTACTGGGTCCCATACCCCATTATAAGCTTTTACAGATCCAATATAGCCAGATGGCACTAAAGTAGTAGCACCATCCTTGACAATAAAACTTAAAGGATTAGCGTATGTTACATCATCTGAGGACGAAAAATCGTCATAAGCCCAGAAGCCATATTGAGGATTAAAAACCAATTAAATTACCTCCACTACTGTCCAATCAGAAATATTGCTAATTTCGCCAAATTCGCCTTTGAATCTTACCGCGTATCCATATCTTCTTCCGGGAACTACATTTTTATCATACAATGAAGTCCAAGATTTAGATGTCCAGTCTTTCCAAACGTATACGTTGTCAGGATTATTTTCGTATTTTAAGACTTGAACTTTTACTTTTTTATAGTCAATAGGTGCACCATTAGCACTTGCAAACAAAACGCTTATGTTGTTATATATTGGAGTTGTATACAAAAATACATTAGGCTTAACTGGATTAACATTCATCATAGAATGAACAGTTAATTTTGTTTTGTTTCCTTTTGCATCAGCTAAAGTTACTAATGCATCTGTTGGATCTCCAAATATAGAATTTGAATTTATTGAAATTTCTTGTATTTCATCTTCACATATAGTAAGCTGAAAATCATCAACTGTAGGAGATACGCAATCAATGGCGCACAAACAAGCATTATTTCCTAAATTAGAATATTGAACTTTTAGCTTATTAGTTACTGCATCAAAATATATCTTATAAGGTTTTGGATTCAGTCCTTTGTTTAATGTAACTGTAGAAGATGGGTTACTAGAACTAAAAAGTCCTAGGCTTTGTATATATTGGCTTAGATTTGTGTTTGTAACAGTACCTATAAACTGAAGTGTAACATTAATACTTTTAAGTGTATCAAAGCTAGGAATAACAGATGATACATTATATGCTAACAAAAAGGATCCTGTACCACATCCTACGCTTAATAAGCCAGGCTGAATACCTGACCCCTTGTATCCATAAATTATTAAATTAGATACGTCAACTGAACCGCCTTCCCATGATACAACACATTTTGGAGTATATTCATATATGCCTCTCAAAGAGCAATTAATATAAATAACACCAAAGTTATCCGCATCTTGACAACAATCAATAATAGACAATTCTTCTGGAACTGTTACTTTGCCAATTCCAGCTGCTACACATTGAAACAAAGAATCGTCTATTTCTAAAAAACTCATTCGATTGTAACATCCTTATATCGAAGGCCAATTACATTATCAGTCCCATCTACTACAATAGCTATTACCGTTACATTGCCAATTTCTGACGGAACCCTCATAAGCTTAGATATCAATATATTGCCTTTTCTTTCTTTTCTAAAGCTGCTTGCTAATAACTTTAAACCATTATTGGTTTTTGCATATACATATACTTTGTATCTATGAGGAAGATTATTTACAGAAGTAAGTTTGGCTTCGCAAAATACGCCAGATCCAGCTTTAGCACTATCTTGAGCAAAAAGCGAAAACCTATAGTTTGCAGCAAAGTCTTGAGTATCCTTAAAAGTAGTAAGGTTCAATATTGCATTGCTGATATTCTTTAATGACTCTTTATTTATATCAGTGTCTAAATTTGGAATTAAAGTATTAAATACGTTTTGCTGAGCAGAAGTAATAGCAGATCTATTTTCAGAAGAATCATTTATATTTACTCTAGAGGGTCTATTTGATACAGAATATGTATAAGAATTTAGCGGAGCTTGTTGAGGCACATTAGTTGATATATAAGTTTTTCCTCTTATATTAACAGTGGCACCACTTATACTAAAAGCATCAATAGCTCTAGTTGTTTTCCTAAATGTGTCAGTATTTTGATTTTTATTTAGCGTATAGTCAGAATTTAAAATGGCGCCTATATTATTAGGGCTAATATTTAGTTGCTCTGCAGAATGCCTCTTATTGTTGATAGCATTTTCTTGAGAAATATAATCATTTAATTCATATGGAACAAGAGACTGGACATCTCTTGAGAAAGTTAAGGATGGAGCGTTACCGCCAAATACGCTACCATATATTTCTCCAGATATTCCAACGCCAGGTCCATAAATACTACTATTAGAATTTAATGGCCCAAGTGACATTGAATATGAGTCTGGAAGATAGTCATTATCAGGCACTCCAAATGGAAGTGATATATCTTCACTTGGCATTAAATCAGACATTGACAATCCTCTTGGACCTGGAGTAGAATTAACAACAGTAGGGACATCAACTCCATTGATTCTAATTGTAGGACCAGGACTGCTTCCTCCTCCATTACCTGGAGTGTCGTAAGGATTAAAAGCAGACCCAGCTGGCTCAAAAGGCGTTCCTGGTGGGGTTTGGTTTACTATAACAGGGTTTGGCTCTCCATCAGCTAATGGGTCATCAGGGTTAGTAGGAGGTTCTATACCAATAGGCTCGCAATATAAACAGCCATTACTATCTGCCTTTAAAATATAGCCAACTCCACAGTTGTTATAGGTATCATTAGCATCTCCTTCTGTGCCAATTGTGCCTATTGGCTCTTCTCCATCTTGAGTCTGATAGTTAGCAAAAGAACAAGCGTCATTTATATTGCATGTTGGATCATACATTGCCAACTGTATTATATAACTATGCTCTGCATCAAACTCAGCAGGGTCAAGCCCAAAAACTCCACCATAGTCCCATACAAAAGTATAGTTTCCAGCAAACTTAATCACATTGCTATGAAGTGGATGCTGTTTGTTTGGGATCATAATTGTCCATTCTGAATCACAAACATTTCTATAGCCACAAGAAGTAACTATATATTCCCAGCTGCCATATACTGGCTGAGCACAGTCTTGGCTAAGGCTAAAGTTTATAATTAATCTTTTCGCCCAAGGAATATTTTCTATATTAGTTACTTGGATTTTAGGCATTAGAATTCAAATGTTGATATGTTTTCTGGAATATAACCAAGCTGAGGATTTTGTAAAACAATTGGGAATGTAGCCACAAACTCTCTATCTAAGGGGTCTGATACTCTTATTTCAATGTTAATTTCAGCATCATAATCAACCTGAATGACACCAGAATAACCACTAAACAAATAGTCATTATGTAATATTATTCTGTTTTTATCCTGATAATCGGGGTATGCATATCTAGGTCTATATGAAACATTAAAGTCAACACCAGCAGAAACACCTAATGGTAGTATAACTTTTGCAGACAAATAATCAATACTAAACTCAGATGCTTGAGGAATTCCAATTGTTTCTTTAAATGGCTCACCATCTAAATTAACGCTAACAGACCCAAATACTGGGGGATAGTCAAGAGAAATGTATGACTGATTGTTATTTGCTGAACTAGTATATAACCCAGTTAAATCTAAAACTGCATTGACTTTATGAAAAGACCCACTCTGTCCAATAATACTTATGCTTCCATTATTTTCAAGACTGCATGTATATGAAGTTCTAATTGACGATATTTTTCCATTAGATCCAGATATTGGATATGGAACATTTCCAATCCATGAAATGTGCCTAGATGATGGGCTTACATAACTAGCAGTCATTCCACCATTGCTGTTTAACTTTCCAAATATTGTTGTTCCTAGTTGTTCTTTTGCTCCATAATATCTTTTAGCAAGCCACCCAGGAAATTTAGCTCCAGCTTCGTATATGTGAGCTACATAATTTCTTAAAGAATACGGATTCCCATTTGTATCTAAAACTTGAATATGGAAATATTCTGGGTCTTCTGAATCTTGATTACAGACTACCTTACCTGGATTTATAGTAGCTTCTGCTGCACCCTTTGGATGAACAAAAGGCACTATGACATCCTTCAGATAAGCAGGTTTATTTGATAAAGTAACCTTTTCTTTTAACTTATCTTTGCCAAAAAGACGTGCCCAAGGCAAAACATTTATCCTACCATATTGCCATCTATGCTCATGTAAAGTTGTAACCTCTGGATTTTGTGGCCCACCCCAAAGATAAGCTGGCATATCTTGAATAGCCAAAAACCCATTTGGATTTTCATTAACAGTAGAAGAAATATTCATTCTAGTATCAACAAATAGCCCAGAGGGATCAGTTTCAAACTCTATAGTCATGCCATTAAAGTCAGGCCTAGGCTTGTAATAGCTTGGCGATATTTTATACTCTGCTTGAATAGCGTCAATAATTATAAATGAGCCTTGAGTTACCTTTTGATATAAGTTTGCACCAGACAAAGTAAAAGTTAAACTATTAGCATTAGGTGGAATACTTACTGGTACAGTTGATACATACGAAATTGGTGCTGAATCAAGACCATTTAAATTAGGGTCAACGATTTCATCACTTGCTCCTAGTGGCAAGTAGAATCTTGTAAAAGATCCTGTATTTGAAACAAAATCTCCAATAATATTATATGGCATTAATTCGTCATAGTTATCATAAAAATTAACTATATAATAGCCACTAATATTAGTTATTGGAGTTCTATTTACTCCAGTAATTCCAGCAGGAGTTCTCGCATGCCATGTTAAATTAAAGCTATCGTCTTCTGATATTAGAATTTTATTAGAAGTAATATATGATAAAGTGCCATCAACTTTTAATGCTACAGCATGATCGCCAAAATATGCATACTGTGGACCTAAAATGAAAACACCACTTGTTCCATTGTCTATAGTAGATACCCAGCCAAGAGGATTGTTTCCACTAGTAAAATATGTAAATTCGCTATTCTCAAATAAGTTGTCGCTGCCAGCGAATGTTACAATATTTTCATTTGCATTAAAATCGTACTCTACTGAAAACTCAGCTCTTGTGACGTCTGGAGGATTCAAATATGAAATTCTATCGTCAGTAATTACAACTGGAGCACTAGGCTGATATTCTTTTGGAAGTACAAACTGAGTAGTTCCATCTGATATTTTATACACATAATAGGTATTTTCAAATGCAAATCCATCATTTGCCCAACGTTTGACTCTACCTTCAATTTGTATTTCATCGCTATAAGATGATATACCATGATTTTTATGATATATATAAATATCTTTGCCAATAAGGTTCCAGTCTGTTTCTGGAATCAAAACTTCTCTAATGTAAACCTTCGTTTCTGCTGGATCCAATCTACCCGGCAAGGTAAATTTAGTTCTTGCAATAGACCCTAATGTGCCAGCAAATTTTTTGCCATATAAATAATATGGCCTATCATGTGACCAAAATAGCCCAGCCTTTATGCTAGGATATGACATTGTTATTTCTTGAGAAGATAAAACACTTATAGGGTCAAGGTCGCATTTTTTTTCAGGATCTAAAACTAATGGACTAGTAAAAATATCATGACCAAAGAATCCATTAACAGAAGGACTGTCATTAGCACCAATAGATGTAAATGGGAACTGCCTTGTAGCAAGTAAGCAATCTGTTGATATTAAATCATCATTAAAATCTGATGGAATATAAAAAGCACTAGTCTCATAGTACCAGGATGGAACCTTTTGAGTAAGAGGACTATTATTTATGCTTCCTAGGTTTATTATAGAAGATTGCGTATTTCCTAATAAAGAAAAGTTTTGAATAAACTGCGGATGTACAGCAATCGAGTTAGCATCTATATCGTAAGTTGTTGAAGACCCTAATGGGCCTGCTCGTTTCCAGTCGTCAAGCTTTTTGTAATTAAATTTAATTGCTTCAGATGCATCAGATGATGTTGTTGCATTGTCTTGACGAAGCTGAACTAAAGTATCTTGAGAATAATAATTGTTATAATCTGATACTAATCTATTCTTTTTTAAGTCTTCTTCGTAAAAAATTGAACCTGGACATCCAATAGTATATACTATATTTCCTAAAAAATATATACTACTAGGTGATGTATTTTGCAACTGGCGCTCACCTTGAAGAATAGTGCCAGCTTTTGGCTTGTTGTCTAGAGCAGAAAGGCCATCTACAATAATAGTATTATGATAAACTCTAAGTTTTTTAATGTACTTTGCAACTATTCCATACTGCCCACCAACAATTATATTGTTTATTAAATATAACCCTTCTATGTTAGAAGCATATATTTGAGCATTATAAGAATTGGTAAAAAATGATCTTAGTATATAAAGATTATTTGAATTAGACCCACAAGAAAGTCCAATTAAAAATCCAGATACTTTAAGTCCAATAATCTTAACATTAGGATTATTTGATCCTATGTTTATACCAATTAATTTATCAGAAATACCTATTTCTGATCCATCTTGAGCCATTGGGCTAATTATAGGAATTGAGTCTGTAACTAAAGAGCCACTAGCTTGATACTCTTGTCTTTTAATTGCAAGGTATCTTCCATTATTAGCAAGCTCTTGTGTTAAATTATCTGGAAATTTAATCGGAGCAAAGGTTTTATTCCCAACCAATACTATATTAATATCTCCATCATTTAATGAAGATACTGGCGGAAGCAGATAATTGCCAGAATCAAATGCTTGCTTTAAAGTATTAAGTACTTGATTTACAGTGGCGTAAGGCTGTCCATTCCCTACATAGTAATTGGATTGAATTACAGCAGTCATTTAATTGTTTTTGATTCCAATAAATTTAATCTATTTTCTAAGGATACAGTTTTTGTTCTTATTAAATCTAGTTCCGACATTATTAAAAGCTTATCAGAAGATACCTTTTCTTTAAGATCTGATATCTGAGAACTTATCACAGCAAGTTGCACATTTGCAGAGTGTATATTGCTAACAGTCCAAGCCATGGTTCCAAAGGCAACAAGTGTAAATAATGTTTCAGAGCTTTTCTTTAAAAAAGCTAAATAACTATTAGCAACTGGAGCGCTTATTTGCTCTTCTTCTGTCTTTTTAACCATAGTGCAATACTCCTATATATTAATAGCAATATCATTTGCTGATGTTCCAAAGTCAACAATGTCGCTACTATTCAGTACAAAAGGATTAAAATTAATCCTAGTTTCGGCAGATGTTATTGATTTATTAACAAACCCGACAACGCAATCTTTTTTGTATCCTACTCCGGATCTAAAAGCGCTTTGTGGAAACCCAGCATTTGTCAATAAACTTTTCTCATAATAATAATTCATTCTTAATGCTTCATAAGAATCAAAAATAGAAGCGTGTGTGTTCTTTGGGATAGACAGTGTATATTTTGATAATGATATATCAAAAGCTAATGGCAAACTATCTTTACCATACCAATTAGAATCAAAAGCATCCCAATAGTCTTCATCGATTACTACAGATCCCCATTCTATATTAGTAGAGCTTTTTAATTGTACAACATATCTATAAAACTCGCTATTAAAAAATGTTGAATCACTAGAAGCAAAAGACCATTTATAGTCTTGATCAGCTACTGAATAAATTCCAACAGGGCTCCAGCCAATATAAGCTGGATTATCATCTGTTATTTCGATATATGCTTTATAAAGATTTTTGCACTTTTCTGACCCAGACATTGTTCCATCAATAGTGCATTCTAATATATTATAACCTAAAGAAGTCTCAACATTTCTAATCCCATTTGCTAATGATGCTATGTCTGGATAGTTACTGAATAATAAGTCCTCTTTGTATGCATATGTAACTTTTACTATGCCAGAAAATTTAGGATCAATGTATATTGTGTTGCCATCTATATTATCTATAGATGAATACAAATCCCAATAACGAGAATCAATCTCCTGATTGCTTTCTGTTTTAACAGATATAGGTACTGCTATTCTTTTATTTACAGTTATTAGATTCGTATATGAATCTATTGTTTGTATTTCGTCATATATTACAAAAGACTCTGCTCCAATAGAAAGCCTATTATAAAAAGACTCAATATTTATATTTTTTTCGTATATAGAGTATGACTCGTTCTTTTTTCTTTTTATCTGTATTGCATTATCTTTTCTTTTTAGACCAAGCTCTCTATTGATACCAGCAGCTAGTCCGGCATAATGAGAGCCGCCTTTGTTCTTAAAAGCGTCTATTGTTCTATCTCTCAAGGAGTCATTTGTTTCTTCTGGAAGCCTAACTAAAGAAGCTAGCAATGCAAATGAATCAAAGTTATTCCAAGAGTGTATATACATTTGCTTGTCTGCTTCAAACGACAAGTCTACATTATATTTTCCAATCGCGGTACCACCAATATCTGTGGCAACAATTGTAAATTTAACTCTTAGACGATCAATAGCAAATATGACTTTCCATGTAGTTGATGTTTGCTCAATAAAAACAGTAGGATTGTTTTCTGATTCTACTGTGATTGTAACTCTTGGACCTTTTGTGCCTGATACGGTTTGAGTACTTTTTGATTTTTCTTTTACGATAGTGTCAACTACAAACTTTAGTTGATCTATGCTAGCGACCCATTCAAATGCAGATGGAAGCCCTCCATATCCAGGATTACCATCTGCCCAAGGAACTGCTCGCCATAAATATTTAGAGTAGCCATCAATTACAGCTTGTTCCATTTGACCAGTAGTCAATGTAGCTGTAACTGAATTATCAGCATTATCTTCAAGGGTACCATTAGTAATCGAAAATGGTCCTATATTTTGAAGATGTGGATTATGTATTGAGCCGTCAACGTTTTCTCCAAACATAGATAGCATGTCATGCCATCCTAAATCTGGAGTAAACTGAAGCATATAGTAATCTGGCATTGTAAAGTCAATTAAAGCGCCAGATTGAACTCCAGTTAAATTAATTATTGCTTCTTCCCATCTAAACTCTCTATCGTTTATACCACGCTTACTTATATTTTCAAAATATAAATAATTAGATACTGGTGGTATCCATGCAATGGTATTGTCACCATATAAATCTAAATAATAAGATGGTAAATTGCCAGAAAGTGTCATAAGCGTTTCTTAATTATTATTCTTATGTATCCAGCATTTCGATCATTGTCTCCTCTAAAAACAGAAGAGTCACTGCTACTAGAATCCCATGTAAATCTTGCATATCTTGTATCTAAGTAGCTTAAAATAAACCTACTAGTTAAATCTTTTAAAAAGCCTCTATAATAAGTCTGAGAACTTAAATTTTGATAACTATGACTGCTATTATAGTTATTAGCATATGGAGTCCATAAATTTTGACTACCTCTTGCGCTTAACTTTAGATTTGTATTTTGTCCATTTCCATTTAATACAGGATTTGTATTAAATGGCATATTGCCATATCCAGCAATATAAATATGATAGTCAAGATCGGCTCTACTTACTATAGGGCCAAGATCATGCTGTACCCAGAACTGATACCATCCATTGTCATAGCTAGAAATAGAAGTTCCATCAACTGTTTCATAATTATTTGAAGCTGAATAAAATGGCATACATCTCCCAAAGTTAGGAATATTTGTAGATTTATATTCAACAAGAGGGAGCCAGCATGAATCATATAGCCCTTTTGGTCTATACGAAACAATATCATTTAATGTCCAATTTGTACCATCAGATGTTGCAACAATTTCTCCTATTGCAATATGCTGTCCAGGTATCAATTTTGGACTTCCAAGTTGAATATTTGGAGCAGCAATTCCAATTGGAGTTGGAGATGCTTTAACTTGGATTTGTGTTTCTTGTGTGGAGTTATTTGAACTTCCAACTACATATATATATGCAATTCCTGTGATTCCCGCTGTTGTAGATCCATTTACACTTTTTGAAAGAGCATCTGCTACAGGAACTACAACAGTGGAAGCTTGTTGAAGTTTTTTATGTTGAGCAGATCTATTGGTAACATTACTTCCACCTGCCCAAGCATTTTCGGTTATTACATTTACAGTTCCATAAGTATAATCTGTGCTACTATGTACTCCATAAGTACAAGTTGGAGTTAAACTTGCACCAGCCCATCCAGATAAATGACAATACGGCACATTCCCTGGTTGATATATTCTATACTGCTTGCCTGCTATTGAAGTTTGAAGTGCAGAATCATCAGCGGCAACATATAGGTTTAAACCTGTGACCACAGTGCCATTTCTATATGCTATATGAGAATATATTGGATATGAATATGAATCAGCAGCATCTACGCCATTGATTTCAATATAAGTATCACCAGGATTAAAAAGTCCAGTACAATAGTCTCCACTAGGTGAAACACCGCCTCCTAGATTAACGTTATTGGCTGCTGGGCCAAAATTTGGCCCAATACCAGACATATTTGCATTTACTAGTAATATGTTCTTGTCACCGCTTATGGCAGCTTTTTGGAAAGATACTGATCCAGTATATGTCCAACCAGCAACTATAGGGTACATTGTAAATCCATATACTGGGTGCACTTTTGCAAGCTTAGGATTTGGATCTGAAGTCGCAATTGAAACTGGGAATCTTAAACTGTCTAAAATTTCTCCTGGTTGCCCCGGGTTATCTACAGCCCATTTAGCATATGAAGGATCAAGCCCATCAATTAATGATGGGGCATTCCCAATTTTTGGTTGCAAAATTATATCATTATCAGTAACAAGATAACCTGGAGAAGTAACAGCTACTGTATCATTAAATGTTGCTATCCCGTTAAATATAGAGTAATCAGCTACTTCTACATTTTCTACATCTAGTTCGCCGGTTATAGTAACTACCGTTCCAGCTGTTGCGCTTAGTGTAATATTGCCATTACCGCTAAGTCCAGACCCAAACCAGATTCCACCATGAACTCTTAAAGCAGCACCAGAATAAAAAGCTTCTTGTCCAATAGGAATACTGTCTTCAAAGTCTAAAAGAGCTCCGCCATTTAGCCCAATGGTAGTCTGAGATGCAATTGTTGTAACACCAGAAATATTAACAGCTTCTCCAGTTCTTGTGCCAATATTAAAAATAGCAGCGCCAGCATCAGCAGCTTTGATTGTTAAACTATTAGTATCAATTATTACAGTATCACGAGTACTAGCACCAGTAGAGCCAATTGCAATGGTATTGCCGACACCAAAATCAGGAATTCCAGCTACATTAGAACTGCCTATATTTAATGTATCCTGAAGATGGTTAAGCATTACCAACCCAGGAACTAATGTTTTTAAGCTAGTATATTCTGCTGAGGAAGATGGATTTACTGTTGATACCATTGGCAAAGATATCAAGCCAGTGCCATTACCTCCAACTGGAGAGCCGATACCAATTACCTTTTGCATGCTCATTACAGAATTTTGCAATGAGTTTAGGTGACTATCTTGTACTTTATCTGCACTAGCGCTATAAGTTACTGTAAATGAAGAGCTTGATGGCAGCGTAGTAAACTCAATACTTGCAGAAATAACATCTGTTTGAGTTGTGTCAATTACTCCTCCATTAGATATAGCAAAAGCAGATATTCCACCAGTTTGATCTACTGCAGGTCTATGATCAAGATATAGCGTTGATCCAACAATTTGGCTAGTAGTATGCGTCTCTGTTACAGAAAACGCTCCTAAAGACGTATTTTGTTTATTTACAAAAAGGTCAAACTTTGTAGGATACTGAGATATATCTGAATTAGACGAGTTTGAGTTATTATCAATCCTATTGACAATAGACTCTGAGTACCCTGTTATTGGCGTGTCACTATATTGTTGATAGGTCATAAAATATTATATAATTTGCAAGCGGCCATTTTCTTTAGAATAATTTTCTCTACAATACACCCGTCTTGTATTGTAGTCTGCATAATAATAGTCATAATATAATTTATAGTAAAGTCTTCTATCCAATGAAGTATCTATAAAGATATGTCCAGGTAAAGACTTGCATATACCAATTCTTGTAATTGTTTCCGACAAAGAGCCAGGTCCAAATTCTGTACCAAGCTGAATTGGAATTTCTATGTCTCCAATTGATGGCATATAGGTATCTGTATAGCTAATAACATTAGGCTTTACAAATTTTAGATAATATTTTGTTAGTCCAGCATATGTTTCTTCTGTTACTGCATACAAAATATCATCTATAGCACATACTGCTTTTACAGAAACTGAAGACGAATTTATAAGCGACTTATCTAAAACAAGATTTCCATCATGTTTTAAAAATATATCAGCTGGCTTCCTTGATGAAAATATATCTGGGGTAGTTGCAGATTTTTCTTGGATTGAGCCATTTACTGCAGTCCATTGGCATGGCATTGCTTCTTCAAAAGCATTAACATGTCTGCCATAAATAGAAGTGTAAAAATTTGAAGTATTTGAATTTACTATAGCTTGCTCAATACGAGTAGGTAAATTTTGATATCTAAATTCCTCTTCTGACCCAACTGGTATTACTTCTATTTTCTTTACAGTTTCAGAGTCTAAGCTATCAAAAATGACCTGTACCCCTGATACAGACCTAAATGCAGTTTCGGAACTAATCGGCATATCATTAATTGATGCCGTCCACTCTGTTACTGTATCAGAAAGAGATAGCATTGGACAATCTACAACATAATCTATTGCTACTCTATTTAGAATATGTGCATCAATAGAATTTGTTTCTTTTGATAAATTTACAGTAAAGCTTGCTCTTGCCCAAGATCCTTCTGTGTTTTTTGGAAAGCCAATACCAAATGTTTCAATAGAACTATCTGCATATAATATTGATAATATTATACCAGCTTCATTAGCTTCATATAATTCATCTGTAGCTAAACCGTTATCTTCAGGAGTTTTAACATATATAGTATACGTAAGAGGACCGCTTTGAGCTTGAACTGGTCTATTCTGGCTTAACTGAGATTTACCAATAGATCCCTTTAATTGTATACCATAGTTACCAAAAACAGAATTATTTTCGTCATATTCAATGCAGTATATATTATCGCGTTTTACGCCCCAGCCAGATGGCTTTTTAAATCTAGCCGGTGCTTGCATTGAAAATGAAGAGTTATATAAAATATTGTTAAGCTTAGGCTCGTAAACGCGTCTTCCTTTTCCTAAAAGCTCTGACACTCCAATATGCAAATCATTATAAGAATTTGCTGTTGATAAAAACTGTTCTTTTATAAAAAAAGAATAAGTATCAAGAACATTTTCTAAATTTTGACCCCAAGAATTAACTAGCATATTGCCATTAGAGTCATAATTTTTCCTCATTTCCATCCATTGAGGAAAATTATTTAATATCTGCTGCGTATAAGAAGCCTTTCTGCCAAAAACTAAGTCAGCATAACTAGCATCACTTGGATCGCTATAGTTATATGATATATCAATATATGATATTATAGGGTTCTTTTGAGAATAAGAATATATTATCTCCAGTCCATCACTAACGACTGGAGTTATAGAATATGACGTATATAGCGAACTAAGTAGTGACATTCTATGCTATAGTGCCTATGATTCTTAATTGGAAAGAAACGAAGTCGTCATCTTCAGTGTCTGCAGCTATAGTTTGACGAATCCATATTGGAATTATACTTCCTTCTGTAAAAGCTCCGTTAAGAGAAACTGTATTTAAATAATCACCATTAAAAGTTACAGAAGATGGAGCTGTAGCAGGATTAGCAGAAGAACTGCCACTTGTTCCAGTTCCAAATGCGATTTGAGTTGACTCCTCAACGTTAGCAAGTTCTATGTATACTCCAGTTAAAGTAACATTAGCTACTTGTTTTGCAAATAGTTTTCTATATTGATAAACTGCTATACTTGGTGAAGTTTCTCTTTTGCAAAACAATGTATCTTTTCTTGGTATAAGCTCAGTACTAGAAATACCAGCGCCAACGGTACCAGACATACCAGTTGGGTTTCTTATTGGCTTATAAAATTTGAAGTAGTATGTCATCTTACATTCTATATGCGTTCATTCTAGCGCGGTTCATGCCAGACATTTTTGGGTATGGGCTAGCAACCATTCCAGGAATATTAAATTGCATTCTTCTTCCAGCCGTCATTGATGACGAACCTGACATTCGCATTGCCTTAACTTTATTTAAGTAAGACTGCGCATTATTGGCTCTTGTATTAAAAAATCTATTATTAACAGGCCCACGACTAAATGCATTTCCTTTATTAAACATTAGATTACCTCCACTGCCTCAAAGTCTGTGTTATCAGGAGTAAATAACTCTGTAGGCTTTAGCTTTATGTTTCTAATTACATGTGGACGACCATTTAAAGATAAATCTACAATGTTAATATCTTTTATTCTATCTCCAACAGAGTCAATTACAGCTGCTCTTACTCTATTGATAATTAGCTCTCCACCAAGCTTTATGGTATCAATATAATCAAGAACAGCATTTTTTGCTCTTATTCTACTTGCATCAACAGCTCCTAAGTTTGCTCCATCTTGAGGAATTAGCTGTATTGATATCCTAAAAAATACATAGTCCGGCTGCTTTACTCTTGCGCTAACGCCAAAAGCAGAAACAGCCTCAATTGACCTTCTAACACCTTCAGAAGAAGCAAAGCTAACAGAGTTGCCTACCGGAACAAGCAAAGCATCAAATGTGCCAGCACCTCTAGCATATTGCTGCAGTACAACATTAGAAATATCCGAAGCGCCTAAAACGGCTAATCTGATAGCAAGCTCATTAGATGTGGGCCTACTAGCTACAGAATTTACAAGTCTATATCTGTACTCAGCATCTGTTTCAGCAGCAGCGGCATTATCGATAGACTTTAAATTGGTAACAAATGCTCCAACTCCTGCATTATGCTGAAGAAGCTTTCCACGTCCTACTTTATACTGTTCTCCTATTTTGTCTGAGATGGCAGATACAAATACTGACTTGTAGCCTCTAGGAAAATAAGTATCTTCTATGGTTCTGTATGTAATAGTACCATCAGTAGTAGATATTGATGTTCCAGATGGGATCTTTCCTTGATTTAAATTACCAGGATCCGGCAATGCATCACCAAGAATTCCATTGGTTACATAAAACTGAATATTTTGGTCAGACGCATTAACCGACCCAGCTCTAGCAGGAAGTCGCTTTACGCCAAGCATTTCTCCTATAAGATCTAAGTAATATCCTGCTGCGGTAGTAATATAACAGTTAGACTGATTTGAAAAAATGTACTCTTGTAATCTTGATATCTCTGCGTTTGTGGCTTCTACAAGTCCACGAGATATAGAACCAGGAGCTAAATACGTAATATTTGTATTCTCTGCAAGGTACTGCAAAGAATCGCTATTTAGCTGTGTTAGGCTTTTAAGTTCTCTTGTCATAACTAGTTAATATTAATTAGCTTAGGTTGACCATCTGAGTATGGATATACATAGGTTATAACCTCAGCTTGGACGCCTGTCAATGGATTTCCGATTTCATCAAAATAGCTTCCGCCTACTAACAAAAACACGCCTGCATTATTTTGATCTATTGGCATTACATGCACTTGTAAGTCAGACTGATCTAGTACAAATTTAGTTATATTAGCATTAACTGAATTTTCCATTAGATCAAAAGTTTCGTTATAGGTCATTTGTCCTATAAAAGTACCTAAATCGCACCCAACTCTTTTATCTGGTCGATACTGTCCTTTGTCAGTTTTCAATAAAAAGTTAATAGCATTTTTAATGCTATCATAGGCATCAGCAAGCTTTATGTCTCCGTTAGCTCCAATTTCAATGTCACCAGAGGTATTAGCAAATATATCATTAAAAAAGTAATTAGCCATATAAATCTTTGTCTACCTCGCTATTATCAATTATAGATTCAGTCTTTTTATAATTCTTTTTGAATTCTTTATCTTCTTGATTTGGAAGCATACCTAAAGCAACAGCTACTATAATTGCTAGATTAGCTGGACTGCTAAATATGCTTGCAAACGGACTTGTAAATAATGTAGCTTGCCAAAAGTCCTTTGGAAAAAAGTGAGCAGAAGGCCTACCAATCTGGTCATTAGATGAAAGGCCATCAATAGTGGTTACACGATGAGTTCCATACTGTCGTTTTTCAGCAGTATCTCCATAAAAGCCTTTGCCTGCTCTCATAATAGGACTAATTTTATTGTCTCCTAATTCGTACCATGTTACCATTCCATCATTAGAAGCCATTTGTTTTAATGGGTCTGACAGCATTGGATTAGCATTAGGATTAGGTACATAGTTTTCATCGCTTCTTCTGTTAACCGCTTGTCCTATGCCTACCCCAACTATTGGCGTTGATGTATTAAAAGCAGCACTTACATTTAATCTAGCTGTATTTAAAAATCTTGATGAATTATGTGCTCTTGAGACATCTGCCTCAGTTTTTCGTATCATTACAGGATGCGATACTGGAATTGTACTATGATGACTTGGTGTTGAATGCGACTTTAGTCTAACAGTTCCAGAAACATTGGAAGTTTCTGATCTAAATATACATCCAGCATTTTCAGCATAATGCCTTTCTATTAAGGTTGATATGTCGTCTGCGCTGTAGTCTGTGACACCAATTGCAATATAGCTAGCTAATTGTTGATTATATTTATTTAATCTATCCCTATTTGATAAAACCTCTTCTTCATTTTCAGAGGGAGGTACTACTGAATCTTTTTCATCAAAAAGCTTTCTTAATCCTTTAATATCAGCAGATCTAACAACAAAACAACAAAGAGATTTAGAGTCATTAAGAGCAATAATACCATTATTTGCCTGTTTATCGGCAGTTAGTTTTTTGTTATTTGGGCTAAACGCGCCTAATATTGAACTACCAGGATTGCTATAAATATATCTTACTATATCAGAAGGCAATGGAAGCCAAATCTCTCCATTGCTAGCCTCTTGACGGATTGCAGCATTAACGTTTGTATTTTTCATAGTTTACCTTGGAGTTGCTGCCTGAGTTCTTAATAAATCAACTGATACTCTAGCGTTAGTTGATTGAGCAGAAAGTATCAATAACGCTTCATTGGCGCCATCAATCATATCATTCAAGAACCAGTGCAGTTTTGATGTAATAGAATAGTAGCTCATTTGACGACCATTTAAGCCTGCTTCTAGTGGAATGCCTTTAAATATCAACGGGGACAATGTAACAGGCAATTGTATATCTGGCAAGCCAGCGTTAAGCTGCCATAACCGAGTTATTTCGCCAACACCATATGTAGCTGTCTGAGTGCTTAAAAAGGCTTCAAGTGTTGGGCCAGTCTGGTCTTTTAAAGAAGATCCTAATATCTTTAGCTTATCGCCAAGCATAATCTTGCTTTCATCAGCAGTTGCTACAAACTTTGATAAATTTAGCCTATTGGTAATAGTTCTAGAAAATGGAATACTTCCATTTTTTAACCCAGTTGTTAACCCAGCTCTAGCACCTGCTGTTGCAAAACCTAGTCCAGCCCTTAAGATTGGAAGACCAGTAATTGCTGTAATTGTCCAAGACGCATAATCAACTAAATTATATATTTTGTCTAGCTGGTTTGCTAAAATAGCTCTTTGAATAACTGATGCTCCTGGATTTGCTTCTGCTACTGCATGTGGCACTACGTTAGTAACCCAGCCTTGATTAACGCTATAATGATGCACAATACGCTCAACTTCAATTGGACCATGCATATCAATATACTTATCTTCAAGAAGTATATTATCCCAAGGCTTCATTGCTCTTCCAAGAAGCAATAAGTTATTTCTATACATTGGTCGTATATATTTAGCCAGAACATTTGTTGCTACTTTTGCACATTGATCTGGTCTACCAATATCGACATTTATGTCACTATATATTCCAATCTTTTTATTTTCCAGGGTTATCATTTCGTTGAACTGGAGTCCAATATGGCCGCTTTGTTTTTCGTTTGGCCATGTTGCCCATTCAACATCAGTGACGTCTACGTCATCATAATCACCTTGGAAGAACCTAATTTTCCACCAAGAGTCGTTGCTTGTACTAAAGCTTTTTTGTCCTCTTACTACAACAGTATTATACATCTCTCTTGTAGTTACAGCAATGTTATTTGATACAATATCTACTCCATTAGATACATAATGATAATCTCTAAATGTTTTCATGTTTAGAGAAGGAGGGAAGACAAAAGAAATTGAATCTTTAAGAGCTGAAGTTAAATTCTTTACAGCAGGATTATTAGAATCAGGTTGTGTTAAAAACTCTGATAACCAGTATACATAAGCTCTAAACAGTGGTATATTATATACAATATAATCTAATATCTGATCTGAAGAAACTGGTTTATTTGCTTCTGGACGATTCAATAACGCCAAACGAGAAGAATAGTCTATATAAATATCATCAAAAGTAGCTATTCCTTTTATCGCTCCAGTACTAATCTGTCTTAATACGATCTTTGCATTATCTACAATCTCTTTAAATAAAAACTGCTTAGGAGTATACTTGCCAGGATTTTGAGATGAGAATTTAACTCTTAATCTTTTAAGATTGTCTATTGAAAATACCGTACAGGATATTTTATCATCTTGAGATGTACCTTCTCTAAATAAAGAAGCAGCACTATAGTTATTCAAAAAGAAAGCTAAAGAATCAAGAATAGCAGAAAATGCTTGGTTATTGTCTTTTTCAAATACCAAAGAAACAGTTTCATTTCCTCTAATGTTTCCAAATGTTCCTCCTGAGTCTAGCTCAACGTTTTCTTTAGTACAGCTAATATTAGCAAATTGCTCGGTAGGATATCTTTCTAATGTAGCTAAATGAGTACTAGCCTCTTTTGCAGAAATTTTAGGAATGCCGAATATTCTGTTTACATTCTCAATTGCTTCAGAGCCTTGTATGGAATCGAGCAATCTTCTTTTTAAGGCAGCAAATCTTTCTGGCGTTAAAGGCTCAGTTAAGCTTCTTGTAAAAGTTTCAATTGGCGGAAAGTTTTCATTAATATATTGCTCTGAAAATCCATAAAAAGATTGAAGCAATAGATATGGGCCATTCTTTTCTCCAATAAACTCTTGTATTTTTTGATACTCTGAAGAGAAATTATTTGAAAGATTAGTTACAATAAATGGATCAATATCAGAGCCATTAAAAGAGCCACTAGTATAATCATCAAAGTCTTTAGCTTTTCTTTTTATGTAGTATTTCCCATATCCTAAAAAGCCTAATTCTTTAGGGTTAAATACGATTTGTTGTCTAGTAGGAATAAAACCTGTCATATCAAATGCAGCAAGGAAACCCTTTAGTCCATCTGATTCTGAAAATAAGCCTATAGCCTCTAAAGAGCTTGCCGGAGAAGACGCTGTTGATGTAAGATATGTACTATTCGATAATAGTAGACGAGCAGCAATGCTACCTTTATATTGATTTGATTCAATAAACTTACCTAATAGATTTATTGATGTATTTGCAAAATCAGCAGCAGCTTTATTTTTAATCTTATTATATTCTCTATTTGATAAGAAATCTCCTTTTGTGTAATAATATAATTGCTCTGGTCTTCCAAAGAATATTGTAGACTCAGTATCATAAGGAACTGTTTGACATATGTATCCCCAAGCATAGTTTGTTGCATTCTGCAAAACGTCCCATGCTGGCTGCATTGGCACTATCCATTGTCTTCCTTCCCAGCCGCTACTTTCTATGTCAGCAAAATAATTAAATCTGCCTTTTTCGTTATCTGGAGCCCAAATATTTTTTAGTCTTAAGTCTAATCCTCTGCCAAGACCGCCAAGTAAGTGTAAGCCAAATAAACCTTTAGTTCCAGAATATCCGCTTTCCCCGCCATAAGTGCCAAATTGATTTTGAGCAGATCTAATCCACGCACCATCTATTGCATCTAATGTTGTATTCTTTAAAGTATCTAGATCATTTTGAGATAATGATGATCCAAACCCAGCTGGATCTGCATCCTGAATTGTCCTTACAACTAAATCTTTAACAGAAGAATTATCAACGGATGTCAACTCAAAATCTACTTGTTTACTGATTAACTCTGCTTTCCATCCTTGAGCAACAATAGTGACTATGTCGCCAAACTGAACCTCAGCAATTCTTCCATTAAAAAGAACATCAAGATTGCTAGGATCCGCAGAATAGCCACCACGAATCTGAACTGCTCTTCCTTGTTTTAATTGAAACCTAGAAAAAAAGTTTCCTTCTATTAAATCATCTGGAGAATTTGGAAGAGAAAAATTGCCTATTATTCCTTTGTTAAACCCTACTCTATCTTCAAAGACTCCACCTTGAAGAACATGCATTGGATCAGCAATTCTTATAACAGCTAACTCAGCATCATTTTTATCTAATGTAATGTCAATTGATAATATAGAATTCCAACCATAAAAATTATCTCTAATAAAAAGACGGTCGCCTTGATTGTAATCAATTAAATACAGTCTAAAAGTAGGAAATGCTTTACATAAGTCATGCCTATTATCTGGAATAGACATACTTGCTTTTAATAATGAATTAAACAGCTCTGGAGCTGCTGTATTTGTTAATGATGCTCCATCGTCTAAATTTGCAGCAGAAGACTTTAAAGTGTCTTCAATAAATTCCTTATTATCTGCAGCAGCTTTTTTTACAATAGATTTATATACAGAAGATCCAATTAATCCTGATATCTTTTTATACTGAGCAACTTCTTGCCCAGCATGTGAAGTATTTATAATTGGAACATAAAACTCGGTGTTTTCGCCTTCATTAATTAAACTATTGTACTTTAATCGTTGATTTGTATTGAGTCCATTAGGGTTATCGACCCTTTGTTTAAACTCTCGGTCAGTTATGTTTCCAAATCCTAACTCTTCTTTTGCTCTTCTAAACTGTTTTGAAATTAAACTTTCTGCTGCTTTTCTAATGTCATCATTGCTAAGCTTTCTTTGCTTAATTAAATTTTGGTTCATTTTGTCTATTAAAGTAGACAATCCAAGTTTTTTGTTGCTTGCTAGTTCTTTAATGTTTTTAACTTGGCCATTTTCATCTAAAATTCCTATTCCTCCACTAATCTTAGAGCCTTCTTTTATTAAAAATTCAATATCATAAGGTATATTGACAGTAAGCTCTTTAAGTCTGGAATGCCAATCACGAGTTGTAGAATCCAAATTCTTTCTTAACTCTTCCAGCTCCTGTTCTCTATAGAAAAAAACAGAAGGCGATACTGGAGAATTAGGCGTAGTAATTAATTCACGTTGAGCCTTTTGCACTGAGCTTGCAGTAAGAGGGCGAGTTGCATCTGGATTATATGACTTAAATGAAGGATTAATAATTCCAGCATCTTGATATGTTAAAGCAAAGGTTTCCCACCTTGACACTCCTGGTATATTAAAAAGTTCTTGATACGTTAAGTAAAAATAATCTGGATATGCTGAAATTCTTGTCTCTGATACATTAAAGCTACCATCAGGGCTAAATACAATAACATTGTCATTTGCTTTAGATTTCTGAAGAGAGTCAGCTAAATTAGATTGTGCATTATTTAGTTGATCAAGAATAGGTGCTTGAGTTATTAATGCTCTTTCTAAAGCATCATATGCATTTGCAATATGTTGACGATCATATAGTCTATCAGATACTGGAACTTTTGCTCTTTTTACTATAGTCGCAAATAAATGGTCTTTAAATCTATCAGTAAATTTTATTTGCCCTTCTTTTGCTAAAGAAAAGAGTAACTCGTAAAAATCTTTTCTGTTATCACTATAAAGTATTTTTTCAGATCCTTCTAGCAAACGATCACTGATTGCATTATTAGTAGGCGTTATATTAATATTTTCTTCAATTAAAATTTTTGCAATATCATTACTAAGAGTTTGATCAAAAAGTGCTTCAAGTTTATCAGATATACTTATTATTTCTAAAAAATCTTCACCCGGATCTGGCTCTCCTACTACAGATCCACTATATAATGGATTAGTTTTTACAAAATTTAATATACTATTTGGACCTTTATTTTTGTTATCAAAATCAAAGCTTATTTGACCATCTTTATATGTTTGCTTTTCTAAAAAAGCAGCCATTATTGTAGATGGATTTACTATACTGTTCCTTTCAAAGTTGCCATTTCCTTGGCCCATTGTTATTAGCCAAGGATAACGGCCTTTATCTTCTTTAGGATTTTTAAAAGCATTATCCCATAATATGCTATAAGCTTTATAAAGCAAACCTATATTGACACCATTGGTGTACAATACAAATCCAAAATCACTAAAGAAATCAGTAGAAGTAGCAGAAAAAGATATTACAATATCTCGACATCCAGGTATCTCTGGAACAGTTGAGCTAACTATATTAATTGGAAAAAATGTATCTACAGGACTTTGCTGATTTTCATTTTTTGAGCCTGGCACAAAATTAGACTTTGCGTTTAACAACCGAAGTGGAAGACAGTCAATATTCCAACCATTATATCTATCTGCTCTATCAGTAGACCTTAAAAAGAAATCAGCAGCATTTTTAAATGTATGAATTTCTTTAAATTTATTGTCACTATTTGTTCTTATTCCAATAGTGCAATCAATTGAAGACATTCCAGTATGCTGTACAGTCGGATAAGATTCTCCAGCAAGTCTATGGAATGAAAACTTATTCTTAATAGAGCATGTAACCTGAAGAGCTACACTTTCAGAAAAAGGAGACTTATCTTTTTTTCCAACAGTAATTTCTTTAATGTCATTTTCTTTAGAAAAAAGATTAAGCAATACATCTTCACCAAAATAATTTAGCTTTACTGAATAATTATCTTTTGGAAAATTAAGAATATATTGACCATCGTTATAATGTCTTTCTATATACAAATCAATAGCCCTGTTCAGCCAGAATGCATTTCTTGCGTCTGGAGTTGGCAAGTTACTAATATCCCTATAATACAAACCATCCCTTAAATAGTTTTTTATTGATATTCTTCTTAAGCTTAATGTGACTATTAAAGAATCGATAAGCTCTGGATTTGTTGTTATCTCAATGCCAAGTATTGCAATAGGCACATAGCCAGACTTATCCTTTGATATATTTTTTAGTGATCTATCTTGAATTCTTGAAGGCTCTCCTTGAAGATTTTTAGCAGCTGGAATATCCAAGCCAGGATTTGCTTCAGAAAAATAAGACTCCTGCTTTATAAATTTAAGCCACTCATCAAAATTAGCTATTTTTGGCTTATAGCCATCACCAATAGCTAGGTTAAACATCTTTTTTAAAGTTGCATCATTACTAAGCAAATCTTCAATTGAAATAGTAGCATTTGTAATAGCTTTTAATTCGTTTAACTCTTGTATTACAGCTAGTCTTCCAAAAGCTTTATTGATTTTATCAATAGCAGTGTTATTAGGAGTATCTACGTATCCTTCTGTAAAACTATCCGATAAGGATTTTTCTATTATATTATTCTTTACTGAGCTAATTGGACTTAATTTCATTAAAGCTAATAATGGCAAAAGTCCTTCTTTTATATGAGAAAGCCCACTAAATATTAATGTAACTTGAATATCTGCTCTGCCTTCTCCAGAGTCAATTAAAAGGTTTTGATCCGTTCTTGCTCCTTCTATTGACTGTACTGCCTTTTGTTCTAATATTTTTATATCTTGAACTTCGCCACCATAAACTAAAGGCCCAATTTGGAAAAATGTTGCATTTATATCTGCAGTTTCTGACCTATAAACATTTTTTAAATCTTTTATAGCTTGCTGCTGTTGCTGAAACTGAGCAGCTGCAGTATAAGCCAACGAAGTCAATGAGGTTGTTGACCTTGAAATAGCCTCTGTGCTACTTAGAGAAGGGCTTACAACAGTACTTTCTTGGCTTGTTTGTGGCGTTTCTATCATACTATTGGCATATATGGGTGAATAAAATCAGAGTCTCCGGCCATGTTTGCAATATTTTGCATTTGCCAATTACTATTATAGGATCTAGAGTCCTGTATAGAAATTGATCCAAAGTTATCATTAGCAAATGACATTGCATTTGTATTTACCGTACTATAGTCAGCAGAATATTGAGCCCTATTATAGGTTCCGTTAACTGGCTGAACATAGGCATTAGGACGCCTTAAAGATGACGGGTTAACACTCGGCATCTGGCTTTGAACCATTGGTTCTGGAGGCAAGGGTGCTGGCCTAAAGTTAAGTCGCTGAGATGACTTTAACGGTGGCCTTTCCATCTCATCTTCTGTTAACATATCAGAAGCAACACGAGCTACTGCAACGCCAGCAACAGCAATGCCTGCAATTTTCCAGTTCTTGGTTAACCAATTTATTGCTTTATCTACGGTAGGCATTGCCTCTGTAGATGCTTTTCTTACTGTATTGGCATTATTCTCAACAGCCTGTGACTGACTAAGAGATGCAAAAACTTCTGGGGTTTCAGCTTCGCCAGTAAATACTCCAATTGCTTTTAAAATCCCAAAAATGTCTGCTTCTGATCCTGCTGCAATATCTTTAGTTATTGCCCTAAATGGAGCTGCCATTGCACCGTGTCTCATTTCAGGAGTAGTATGAGAAGCTATAGTATATATTGTAGCTCCATAAACACTTCCTGCTATATCAGAAGCTCTTTGAATAGCTTGTTTTTCAGTTAAACCAGTAAATGCCTGTCCTTGAAGTCTAAGTTTTTCTGTTAAATTAGCAAAGTATTCTTTTACTCTTTGTCTTCCAAGCTCCATTGCCTGGTTTATATCCATCTTTTTTATATCTACCTGAGAAGCAATTTCATATCCAAGATTCATCATCTTTAAACTTGGTTCAACAAATTTACCAGCTTTTGTTATAAAAGCCTGCTTTAAGTTGCCAACTAAGGTTAAGTCTGTAATCTGATTCATTTCTTGAACAGACATTTTCAAAGAACTTTGTAAAGTAGCACGCAAAGACTTTACTGTTTCTGCTGTTATCTGTTTGCTTCCTTTAGATCCTTTTGCTGTAACAGCAAATGCTCTCATTAAATTTTCAGCCGCTTCTGTGTCAGTTGCAGAAGAAGCTATAATATCCATTGCACTTGTAATTGCATATGTTCCTGAATATGGAATAGCAGGCGTTCTTCCAAACTTTAAAAAGTCTGCATATAAATCTATATACTTTTCATAAAGCTTGCCACCTTTAGAAGTTAGATCTCCACGGTCTTTTGCTGCTTCCTCTAAAAATTCTCTTAAATTTTTAATCTCTGCTTGCTTACCTTTAATCTCTTTTTGGAACTGTCTAAATTCACTTTCACTATTCTTTAGTTGATTTTTAAATACAGCTTCTGCTTGATTTTCTGGTAAATCTTTTTGTAAAAGAATTTGAACAGTATCTTTGTCATTATCTCTATTCATAAGCCATGTCAAGAATGAACTAAATTGACCATATGGCTCGGATTCTTTCCCTATAGTTTTAGCTGTATCAGCTAAAGTATTGTCAAGTTTAAATTTTACATATCTAAAATGAGCACTAGTATGCGTAGGTTCTGGCTTAACAATTCCATAGACAAAACCCTTATCTTTAACTTGAGCTAATGCCTTTTGATAATCTTGATTTTTGCCAAATATTCGTTTTAAAGTTCCCTGAGATATGTTAACTGTAAACATTTCTTCAGTGGCTTCCTTAGCACCAGCTAATCTTAATAATTCAGCATTGGATAAACCAGCTTTAGTTAAAACTCTAACAGCAGCACTTCCCTTGAGTTTTTGAGTAGAAAAAGCTTTATTTATTAAACCAGCCTTTCCTCTGATACTTGTATTAATTGTTTTTGTTATACCTTGTACAAAAGTTTGCTCCGCTTTAGTATCTTTAATGCCTTCAGCGCCTCTAGTTTGAAGTAAGCCAAGTAAATTAAATCCATAAGACTGTCTTGTTAAAGCACGCTCAGTACCTTGTGCTCCAACAGGAGCACCAAGTATTCTTTGGCTAACTTTATCAGTTCCAAATAATGGGATGTATTTTGTTTTTATTGACTTGTTTTTGCCAATAGAAATTTCTATTTCATCTTGAAGTTCAATTAGGGCACCGCCAGCAAACTGCTGAGGCCTTCCTCTTCCAAATAATGCTGATGCTTTAAGTTCTTCTTCAGTATATCTAGCGCCAAGATTAAACTTTAATCCACCTTCTCCTTCTAGGAGCATCTTCCTAGCATCTTGTTCTGATATTATTGGCAAATTATATTTTTCTAGATTTTTTAAAGACCTTCTTCCTGTCATAGCCCCAACAAGTGCTAGCGCCTTTTGAGCCGGACTAGTTGGTTTAAAAGCAATTCCAATTCCTCTAGATGTAACTCCAGTAGTACGCAAAGAAAGATCAAGAGTTTCTCCAGTCTTACTTTCAAATGCGTTTATGAGGTTCATTAGGAATGGGTTATCTTGTAGTTTTACACCACTAATTTGCTCTTGAGATCTGAAAATATCTTGAAGCAGCGATAGGCGAAGGCTAAGACCTTTCTTTTGACTTGTAATTTCTACTGCTTCTTCTGCACGACGTGCTAATGAAACAAATGGCAATTTGTATCCAATTAATTTTGTTTGTTGTCGATCTAACTTAGATAGCTCTTCTTGTATTTTTGGGAGATTGCCCTCATACTTCTTTTGAATTATCATTTTATATCTTTCATACGCATCAGCTTCAATAGCAGCCTCACTAAATCCAGCTTGCTTTAGTGTGCCTTTTAGTCTGTCAAAAAAGCTTTGCACATTTGACATAGACGCTTTTGCAATGTCTGGAGCATATAAAAACTCTTCTTTTCCTGCTTTTGCGTACTCAAGACGTAATGCTCCTTCTGGAAGATTTAGATTAAATTGCTGTGCAAATTTTTCAATTCCTTCTTTATTGAATGAAGCTAATTGCAATAAATCAGTATATTGAGTACTTGCTATATTCATATCTGCAAATATTCTAGCAGAAGTAAATCCTCCTGTCATCCTATACAAATCTTTATCAAAACCCGGCAAAGAAATCGGCTTTCTTGGGTTTATAAGCGTTGTTCTCATTCCTCCAGCAACAACAGAAACATTTTGTTTACCAGCTCTAGCTAAATCTATTTTCAATAATTCATCAGTACCAGAAAAAGACATTCCAGTAATTATTTCAGAGAACTTATCAACTTTAAGTCCTTTAATCTTTAAATTTTTAAGTCCTTCTCGTATTTCATCTGTAATTTTTATTGGCTTGCCTCTCCGGTCTTTTCCAGAAGTTAAGGCTTCAAACATATCTAATGTTTGCTGATTTTTTGTGTAATCACCACCAGCAATAACATTTAGCATATTTTCTAACTGCCCTTTATTTAGCCTTGCTTGAGCACCTTTCGTCGGCCTCATCATAGCACGACCATGCATTCGTCTTCCTGTTCCAGCTAATATAATTGTGGGATCGCCATACTTTTCAAATTCAGCCATTGCATCAGCAGACGACTCAACTAATAATGGCATAATATAATTGCCAATTATTTCAGCACCAAGGTCAGCTCCTGTTATTCTTCCAACAACGCCAGCCTTTTGAGCTTGCATTGTACGAAGCATATTTAACTGACCAGGGAAAATGCCTACTGGAGAAACTTGTCCAAGCCCTGCTCTGGTTAGCGCACGTCTAGATGCGCTTACTTCTCCGCCTTCTAAAGGTTGAATCATAAAGGTATGATGAATACCTTTTTGAATATCCTTCTTTGACAAGAATTGCTCTGGATAAAACGATTCTATTCCAAGAAGACCAATTCCTTGTTTTTTAGTGCTAGTATAAGGGCTTAAGCCTCTAAAGCTTTGACCAGCTTCTAATTCTAACCTAGCGCTTTCTCTAATGTTTTCTGATATGCCTTCTGTTGTTCTAAAACTTCCAACTGCTCCAGAGGCTTTGAATATTTCTTCTCCTACTAAGCTCGGCTCAGAGCCAAATCCTACAAACTGAAAAAAGGATTTTGCAATATTAAACTGGCCTCTATTTATTACATTCTCAAATAAGTTTTTAGTTGCAGATCTTGTTCTTCTTGATGCACCTTGTAAAATTTCTGGGATTGCTTCTTCTCGAAGACCTTTAAGATTTTCTCCTAAGACTCTGTAAAACTCTTGGGTACCAGGAATTGGTCTTCTGGTTCCTCCTGTGTCAACAATTGCTCTTTTTATTGCACTTAGTTTTCCACCACGTATAGCTAATCCAGGACCAAGACCTTCTGCAGAAGCAATTCCTTCGTCTAAATATTCTAATGGAAGAGGCTGGTATGAGCTATAAACCCCAGTTTTCCCAAAAAATAGTTCGCCTTTCTCTCCTAATGTAAATTGAAGTTTGCCTTTTAATGCAGGATCCTGTTCATATATATTACGCAAAAAAGGAGCAAATATATCTTGTGCGAATCTTTTCCCAGCAAATGATTCAATCTTTCCTAAGAAAGCGGCTTCGTCAGTAGCAGCCCCACTATATATAAATCCCCTGCTACCAGGCTTTATGCCTGATATCATCCTGGCCATTCCAAGAGGATCAATATCACTAACAACACGTGTTGCTTTGATTCCAGGTAAAGGCTCACCACCAGGACCTGTAAGACCTTGTTGAGCTAACGACTGTCTCAGTCTTTCAACCTGACCAGTTTGAGACATTTTAGTAACAGAAGCACTAAAAAGAGCTTCTGTTTTTTCTGCAGCGGTTAATTCTTCAAAAGGTTTACCAAAAGAAGCAAAACTGGCTTTAATTATATCAGCATCTTCTCCAGATGTTTTCTGTACAGCCTCAGAAAATTTAACTACACCTTGACCAGTTCCACCAAGTTTTTGCGCTAAATCATAAAATGCAAGCTGAACTGTTTTAGATGCCGAGACATAAGGAGCTTCTAAATCACCTGCTCCAGCATAATTTCTAAGCATTAATGCTCTTGTTCTTCTGTTATCCCAAGATACATTAAATTTGAACTCGTCAGATTTAGCTTTAAGTAAAGATTCTGCTAATGGGTTTTGACCTGCAGTTTGCGCAGCAAAAGTAGCACCAGGAAGTGTTTTCGATATACCACTAGTAAGAGTTCCTCCTTGGAACTCCGACTGAGTCATTGTAAATTTACTAACTCTGGCCGTTTTTGCAAATGCAGCAGTTCCTTGTTCAATCCCATATTTGTCAATAGCACCTGCTGTCTTTTGACCTCCAGCTACACCTCCTGTAGTAGCTAGATGTTGATATATAATTGTGCTTTTTAAATTAGCAGGAAGATTAGAACCAAAAACTTCAGATAAAACCTTTTGTCTGATCTCATTAATTTGAGGAGGTATATTCATAAATTATGTCTACCTATATGCATCATTGTAAAAGGCAAAGACCTGATCTCGTCTTTGATCTTGAAGATCAACATTAAACCAATCAACTCTTGGTCCTACACCATGACTAACCTTTCTATGTACAGCACTTGTAAACGGGTTTCCGTGTTCTTTTCCAAATAAATTAGACATTATTAATGCAGAATCACCATGTATACTATCATGTGCTGCATTTTGTGGAGCATCTAATTCTGGGAATCTAATCCTTGCTTCTCTAACTTGAGCTGGATATATTCCAAATCTATGCATAGCATCTGATACGCCATTTATATGGCCTTGTAATGCTTTAACTTTAATTGCAACATCTGGAACTGTAGGGTTCCAACCTTGCCAATCTGGACTAGGTAATGCATTTTGATCAAAATAATTAATCGCTGCTTCGTCTGCTACACCATATGCTTGTCTACTAGCTTTTGAATCTCTAACTTCAATTGCTTCATTTTGACCTTTTGTCCATTCAGCTTTTAATACAGGCTTCATATAATCTGGAACAACTTTTAGTATCTCAGATCTATATTTTTCTGGTGCCTGTAAAAATGCATCAAAATATGGACGTTCTTGTCTGCTTAAACTAGCTTGAAGTGCAGTAGTTTTCCCAGTAGTTTCATATTGAGCTAAGCCATATGCCCGAGTCTGTCTAGCTTGAGATGCAAATATAGAAGCTAATCTTTGATTGCCTTGTTCTTGAGCAAGGCCCTCAAGGCCTCTATATTTTACATACTTTAAATAATCAAAGTACTCTTCAGACTCTCTTTCTTTTTGAACATGCGGAGGAACAAATCCATGAGAAAAGCTACCAGTACTTAACATTCTTGCAGTTGATCCAATTCCTCCAACTGCTCCACCAATCAAACTAGAAGCTATTGGATTAGCAGTTATTGCTGGGAATGGATTTAAGAAAGCGCCCATTGGGCTAGCCATTAAGCTGCCCATTGCAATTCCTCTTTTTACTGCAAATAAAGGACTTTCTCCAATGGTAGTATAAAATGCAGGCCTTACAATAGTTTCAAAAGGATTAGACCAATCAGCAAAAACATCTCCTTCTACAACATCTGCCAGATATTGATCATAGGCATTTCTATATGGGAATAACTTTGCTCCAACTATAGGAATGTTAGCAAGACCTTGTTGTGAAAATCCAGTCCATCCTTGTCTAAGGTTTCTAGTAAAAGAGGACTCATTAGACATAGCAATGTCTTTTTGTTCTTGATTAGCTTGCTCAAATGTAAATCTAAATCTTTTGCTTTCTCTATAATCTTTTGCTTGTCTGACTTTCCATGCCCAGTATGGAGAAAGATCCATTTTATTTACCATCCCCTCATAGTTATAATAAGCTTGAGAGAATGGAGCGACATCAGATAATATTAAAAACTTATCGACATCAGAGTAAACACCAGCAACGCCAGAATAAAGTCTATTCATGGCTTCATAACCACGTCCAGGAAGCCTATATTCTCCTTTTGGAATTTTTGTAAATGCGTCGCCTTTGCTGAAATCAATAAAGTTTTGACGGTCTTTCTCGAACTCACTCTCACTGCCAGGTAGCCATCTTGGCATTGTATTAGAGATAGGATTTATTTGCTGATTTATTTTTGATGGCTGTCCATAGTCAGACAGTAAAAATCTTCTTATGAATTCAGTTTCTCCAAAAAGACCTCCAAGGTTCATTTCATAAAAACGCCTTGAAATAGAGTCCATATTATTAGCAGAAGCAAGTTGGAATTCTTCTCCAAATTTTACGCCAAATAACTCAAGCGCAAACTTCCAAATACCTGTAGGCTCTAAGCCAACATTCATATACTTATCTAATCTGTCTTTAGCCACATCTGGCCTAGATAAATCTACTACTGAAACTGGAAGATCCGGTAAACCAAGTTCTCTTGCAGCATTCGTTGGAACACCTCTTTGAGTAATATTAGATGTTGCAACCATAGGCAGCTGTCCTGCCTCATGCATTCTCTTTGTTGGCTTAATTATTTCGCCAATAGTATCTGCTAAAATAGGTCCAATTATGGGAACCTCTTCAAACATTTTAGCTGTTGTAGGATATGGCCTATCGTAATAATTCTGTCTTTCTAGTTTATATGGGTCTATTAAAGTTGACAATCCAAATAAATTAGATGGAGTAGGTAGTGATGATCCATACTTCCAATAGCCCTCTTCAGACCCATAAAGATTAATATCATAAGGCTTATCTTTTAGTCTACGATACCAGCTAAAATCGTAGTAATCAATCTGATTACCAGCAAATGGTGTATATCCTAATAGCCACCATCTGTTCTTTCTAATGGGGACCTTTTCTTCTCCAGCGTATTCTCTTTCAAGAGACTCTGCGGATTGCTTTACATCTGGTCCACCAATTCCTGCATATATAATGCCAGAAGTTAGCAGTCCAATTAATGGATTAAATTCTGCGCCTTTAATCCCAGCTACTACTGCGCCTAATGTTCCCATTACGCCAAGATCTAGTCCTGGCAATGTTCTTTCAAAATCTTCTGCAAATTCAGTAATGCCTAACTTTTCTCTAGCTTTTTGCTGGCCAACTCTTAGATTAGTATATAAATCAGCTGCATATTCAATAGGTCCTTGTCCTGCTACTTGGCCAATTAAATAATTGGCATACATAGTTGCCTCTTTGCCAAAGTGGTAAAGTGCAGGTATAGCAGCAACCCGAGCTGTGTTTACAAAAAGATTAGAGCTTGGCTTAAATCCAATTCCAAGCAAACTAGCTGAAGCTAGTTTATTCAACCTTAATGTCATCCAGTTTGCAAAGTCATAAACTTGATCTACAACATCAGCTGACGCAGCAAAATCAGAAGGTCTAATAGCATAGTCTAGCTCTCCAGAAAGCTGGATGCCAGTAGGCGTTTTAGACATTGCAATTACTTTTTCAGTGCTTTCAATGCCAGATCTTCCAAATTGCGTATAAAAATCTGATCTGGTTAATTTTGTAACTCCAGGAATTGCGCCTTCTGCTGCTTCTTTTGTTACAATAGATACATCACTGCTTAAGCCAGCATACGCTTTTAGTCTGTCATAAAACCCTGTAAATGTCCTAAAATCACCATAAGACATTACGCCTTTGCCAAAATACTTTCCTCTGACTATTTCTTGGCCAGATGCTGTAGCGCCTTCAAAGGTATAAGGCTCTACTATGCTTTGCATTAAAGTGGCATTTGCAGGTTTATAGTCTCTAGCAAAAAATTTTGCGCGTCCAGTTGCAACGCCAATTACATTCTTAAAGAATGTAAGACCTATACTAAGAGCACCAGTTTTTCTTTCATGAAATGCCGGTCCAATTCCAAGCTTATCTTGCAAAGGACCAAGGATACCTGGAGTAGGCTCTGATTCTTTTATTAGGCTTGGAGCTTCTCGTAAGACACTTGGAAGATACCTTGCTCCAGAAACTGGCGTTAAAGTTTGTCCTCTTGCAATTCTTGCTAATCCAGAGTTAATATACTCATATACATCTCCACCTATGAATACACCTTCTGATGCATTTTTTAGTCTTGAGCTTACTATTCCTACAGTGCGATCTGATGCAGCAAAAGATTTTAGTGAAGAAAAAAGACCAAAAGGGTTAAATACTTCTGAAACAGCATCTAACATAAATCCAGGACGTAACATCCTAGAGTCAACTAACTTGCCTGTCTCATCAATAAAAAGATTATTATCTAATGCCTGAGATTTAGAAACTAGTCCTCTTTGAACACTTCTTTCTAAAATCTTTAATTCAAATGCTGAGCTTGCAGTATCTCCACCTCTTAAAAGAGACGGATTATCAAGAACATCGCCTATGGTAACTTTCTGAAATCCTTGGTGCAAAAGATTTGCACCAGGAGCCTTTGTGGACATAGCCGCAAAGTTATCTCTAAGCCTGCTAGTTAATTGCGCTGCTACATCGCCATATCTATTAGAGCTAAGTAAGTAATCAGCGTGTGCAAGATCTTGAACTAGCGCAAAAGATGAAAGCGCTGTACCGTTTGCAAGTTCAGATCCAATTGCCGTAGATTTATATGCAGACGTAGAATGAAGACCAGCTTGAACAAATGCTGGTATTTTATTAACAGGCTTTCCAAGTTTTGCAACATTTCTTGTCATTGAGCCAGCCATGTCTGCAAGGCTAGCAAAAATATTCTTACCAAAAAGACGACCTAAGCCATGTAGACCAACAGTAAACATAGCCGCTTTAGCCAGAAACTCATTGTCTCTAGATTGGCTATTTTCTACACTAGCTTGATAAAGCGTAGGAGCGCTTTGATTTTGTAGTGCTTCGTCTGGTATCTGTGGAATATCAGGCATTTTTAAAATCTGGCTTTTCTGCTACTTTAGGACTCAATAAATCATCAGTACTAGACTGCATTCCTTCTTTTCTTGGAATATTAGGCATCCTACCTTTTTTCACAGGAGGATTAAATATGGCATTAAAATCAACTGGCTTTCCAAGAGCCTCTTCTGCTTTTGCAAAATACTCAAGCTGCTCTTCTAGTGTCATATTTGAAATATCTTTTGATGATATTGTTTTAAATGCAGTACATATGTATATTTCTATTAAAGATTGTACCTCCTGTGCCTTCTTTCTTTTTTCGGCAAGCAATTCAACAAATCTGTCTTTATTTTGATAACCAGAGACATCAAGTATTTTTTGAGCTATATGGTCAACATAAAAAGCTCTTTTGCAGTTTTTTACCCAATCGGCAATGCCTTTTGGAGAATTGCTGTATAAAACTGCCATTCTTAATATTGCATCATTTACTGATACAGCATCAAGATATGTTTCAATGTCTATAACTGTATCATACTCAGAAAAGGTTAAGGGCCTGAATAATATCTCCAGGCCCTTAACTTCTAAGAAATAAATGGATCTATGACCCTCGGTTTTTAGCTCGATTAATGCTTCAATTGTGCGGGAGTCCATTTATTCATAGTCTTACAGGCTCTGAGTCTAAACCACCAAACCCTGACATTGCTAAAATAGCATCTGCTAAAGTTTGAACTGTACCAGCAGGAAGCTTAGCAACATCTGTATGGCAATACACTAAGCATACTGATAGAAGATATTCAAACTCTTCTTCCATGATTTCTGCTTTAGCTACCTCATCATCGCCTACTTTAGCTAAATTTTCATTTCTTCTTTTGAGAAGAGACTTCCATTCTGTTCTTGTTACAGGACGGTAAGCATATTGCTTACGACCAATCTCAGCTAATTCAACTTCAAATCCAGATGCCTTAGCCTTCTCAACTGCTTCTTTAAGTTCTGTTGATAACTCCATATTTATCCTTGTTTAACTTCAATGGTACGTGCAAAAAATGAATACACTTCAAGTATTGGTTGTGCACTTGAAGACATATCATCAGATATTCCGGCTGATGCGCTAACTGTTTCTGATTCTCCAATTAAAACGCAATCTTTTATTATCCTTGAGTATGGTTGCCCTCTTCCTTCGAAGCCGTAACTCATTGTTAGATCAAAAGTGATTATATCGTCTTCATCCAATGGAGATAAAAAGTCATTATTTTGCTCTTCTTCTGGCTCTGACCCATAATATGATCTAAGTTTTGATTTAAGCTCGTTTACTAAAGATTGATTTCTAAAAGTTCCAACTGATATTTCTGATACCTGCGTATTAAAAAGAGATGTACTATTCTTTAAAATTAAGTTACTTAAAATTTTAGATTTGTTTTCAAGAATTTGAGAATCTATTTCCTGAAGGAATCCCTGTCCTATTGCAGAGTTTTGCTTATTTTCTATTTCTCTTTCAGCTGCTACTCTAATGGCATCATTTGATTCTTGAGCTGACTTAATTGCAGCTCTTAAATATCCAGGGTATCTATAATTTATTATTAAATTGCCTGTTACAATCTCTTTGCCTTTTGCTATAAAATCAAACTTTCTGCTATCATATCCCCAAATAGGTTGATAGTTAACTTTTCTTTGAAAGTCAACTCTAAACATGTCATCAATCAAAATGTCATTTATAAAATAAGTGACAGTTGACGGCGAAGGATAAAATCTTTGAGTATTGATCATTGTAATGGAACACTAGGATCAAAAGTCCATATGTATGAATTACTAGGCGTAGGAATCGATAATCCAACAGGCAAATTAGAACTTTTTTTAGAATTCGAAAGGTTATAACTATAGTTGCCATTTACGAGGCCTTGTTTAACTGCCTCTAGCACTTCTGATACTTTAGATAGGTATTCAACATTTTTAGGCTGTAACTTTGGTGCTCCATTCATTCTAGCAAATAACTCATCAGGAGTTTTATTGCCTTTTCTTGTGCCTCTAGTTAATGTCTCAACTTCTGGCACATCATTTTGAATTTCATACTGAGTAGCTAAAAATGGCGTTACATGTTCTGCTACATAACTATAAGTATATTCTGTGTACATGTCATCAACAGAATATGTAGTTCCCCAATTGACTATATTTATATTTTGAATTATCTGAGCACCAATGCCACCTAGCTCGTTATTTGCTAATACAATAATATCAAATGCTGGCATTTGATCTATATGCCATGCATTCTCACCTTCACTGGCATTGGATCTCGATGGATCAAGTCCAAAAATTTCTTTAAATGGATCATGGTTAGTTATTGTAAATACCATTGATCCAGCGAAAGATCTAGCGCCTCTAGTATAATATTTTGCTCTGACTTCTCCGCATCTTCTTACTGGAAGAACGGAGGTTGTACTGCTTATTGTTAATGTTTGAATCTCTGTAGATACTTTGTAAATACTGTCAAATGTACTAAATTGTTTTGTAGTAAACGGTATAGCAAATATTACCATAATGTCAGAGCCGCTAAAGGCCTGAACATCAGGAAATGTTTTTATTTTATTGAATCGTTCTTGTTCGTTTACTACCATAATAATATATTGTTATATTGCAGGATAGAGTTTCCCCTATCCTGCAATACTTAAGTTAAATCACTGAAGAACTGGATCAACTGGAGCATCAGCATTGAATCCAGGAATACGGATGGCCTGACCGACCTTCCATGGTGTTATTCCTGTTGCAATGAAGGTGCATGCTTCATCAGTAGTGATATCATCAACACTCATACCAGAGCCACAGTTGATAATCTCAACACCGTGGATCTTCATAGTCATATTGTTGCCATATTCGTTGGCAGCAGTAATAACTATTTCGAATGGTAAAACTTGGTCATGATACATAACTGATGCTAGCACTTTGTCTAAAACGACAACGCCAGCAGTGCCTACAGTACCAATACGACCACTTAAGCCGTCTGGCACAGAAAGCTCAGGAGCTGCAATATCCTGAAGCGAAACAGAAGGCTCTGTTACCCAAGCAGCATATTTTACATCTCTAAAGACCTCTAGAAGTGCCGATCTATCAAACACAATAAAGATAACAGATCCAGCAATGCCACGCTTACCGCGTGAGAAAGATCTGGGGTCTGCGCTACCCATTGTATAAATGGGAGCCTTTTCTCTTTGAATTGTGTAGGAAAGGCCTTGCACTTCGCCAATCAGATTACCACCGAAGGTAACCAACATATCGATTCCTGAAAAGGAATTGTATGTTCTGCTAAAAGATTGAACGTTTGCCATAGCTAATTATCCTCAGCCTGTTAATTGTTTGCTTAGCGACACGTTGACTGTTATCTTGGTCATTTCAAAGGCTGGAACAAGAGTTAAGTCAACCTGAGCCTCGCCTAAAACTTGCTGCTCGGGGCTTGCAGTAATGCTGAACCGATAGCCAGTAATAGCGCGAGATGCCTTCATAGCCCGTAAAGCCTTGTCGATTTCCGCACTTAGAGCGTTACGAGCAGCCGAAGTATTCGGCTCACCAATAAAGCGCTCACCAATGGATCTAATGACACCAATGGTTGCATCAACAATTCTTACAGTAGTAAGGCGGTTATAGTCAGTTCTAATGTAACGGCTAACGTTATGTCCGCCTGTCATAGCAGAAGCAACAACGAAGCCAGTTGCACGATCAAGGAACGTCACAATGCGGCGACCACCAAGACGGTTTGCCTGAGCACCAGACAGCTTACGCTGTGAGGTAACATTTGGAATACGCTTGTTTGTTGGAGCAGAGTGAGGTAGTAGAGTTGTAATCTTAGCAGCGTAAGCAGCAGCTCCGTCAGTTGTTTGTACTGATGTGCTAGCAGCACCACCTAAGGCAGCAGCTAGTTTTGGAGTACTTACAAGTGACGTAACTAATGGACACCCAACAACACTAAGTCTTGAACCGGCATCGGCTCTATTGCCGCGCTGGTCAACAACTGGGCTGCCTTGAAGGTCTTCGCCTTGATAGAATGTCCAATAAGCTGATTTTACTGCAGTAGCAGAATTTTCATCAGAAATATAATTCTGGAATCCTAATGTAGTATCCTCAGAGCCAGCTAAATAGCCAGACCATGCGTTACTAGATGAATTTGGATTCATATTATATGTTGCACCAACTCTAGTAGTCTCTTTTTCCCATAAGGTAACAAGAGCTTGAGATGGAGTACTAAAGAAAAGGATGTTTGCGCTAGTAATAGCTTGAACCTCAGTTCCTACACTAGCAGAGCCAGTTAAGCCAACTGTGTTAGCAGCACTAGAATTAGCATATGCCATTGCCCAGTGTAAGACTGGCATTAATGGAATAACACCAACACAAGCATTGTCAACATCTCTAGTAGCTGAATAACAGAATTGAGCTAATTGCTCTGTAAAGTAACCAGAGTTCACCGGGCAATCTGCCCAAGCGTTCACTGGAACGACTACGTTAAGAGGTCTGTCTTTAATTGCATCATAAGCTGTTGCCAAAGCAGTATAGCGTGATGCAGGACCAGTGCCTGTAGGTAGCCAGTAAGTGTTGACATCAGCGCCAGTTACGTGCGCGATAGCAACAATCTCAATATTATTTGCACCTGCATTTGCAGCCTCTTCGACTGCTAATGCCAATTCGCCAGGGTATGCATCTCCAGATGAACCACTAACCCACAGTGCCGCCACTGCTTGGCCTACGTTAGTAACAGTAAAGGCCTCGCGTAGAGGGATACCTGTGTTAGAGGTAATTCCTAGAAAAGTAACCTTGGGACCAGCCGGAGGAGGTGCAATCTGTAGACCCAGGTCATTCAGGTTTACTGTAATGCCTGGTAAATTCGGATAACCCATTAGATATCTCCTAAAAGTTTATAGATTGCCATCGTTATAGTAAATATTACCAAACAAGTATTGTCCGCTTGAATCCCTAAACAGGTCATTATATTCCTGCTCGCTAATTTGGCCAGAAACTAGCTGTCCAGCAACATAACGTGTTGAGGTGTCCAGTATTTTATCATCCAGATTTACTGAATAATTAATCTTGGTCAAGTCTCTTCTACTTATTGCCTCTATTTCTTCGGTCCTGAAGTAGTACTGCAAAGTGCGTACTACGAGGTCTTGCCTCCACTTCTGCGAATCTGTGCTGTTATAACGTCTAACAAATAACATTTGCTGAACGCCATTTTTCTTCAAAACCCATTCATAGAGATTGATAAACTTTTCAAACCAACGGGCCAGTCTGTTAGCAGAAAAGTTATCGTTAGTACAGCAGTCAAACTGTACTAGATTGTCAAAGGTCTGAGCTCTAATCTCAATCGAGTGATTCGGTGAATCAGGATCTTTGATTGTCTCTCTAACCTTTTTCTTGTAATCTTTTGGTTCGCCAAATGGCTGCTTACCTAATGAACCAGGCTCTTTAAGAGCCAAAGAGTATATGATACTTGGACGCATTGGTCCTTTTGTAACCATTAATTTTGCATCAGTTTGAGCTTCAGTTTCTAAGGCAACTGGAGGATCTTCTGAAAATCTTACATAAGATTTTGGATCTACAAACTCAAGTCGCTCAGCTAATAACTGATTAGGGGCACCGATACTTTTAAGATGAACTAGACCTTCCCAAAGCTTGCTTTTTGGGTTAACAACAATATCATCAATAGTATAAATTTCGCCAGTTGTTTTGTTTTTTATTTGCGTATCTTCTTTTGGCTCTTGAAAAAGATATGGCATCCATATTAAGTTTTTATTAATCTTGTGAGACTTATATGTTGTTTCGTACTTTTTTAAAAGTACGTCTACCATGTTTATTGCGTCTTCAAATGTAGCTGGTCTATCTGCTGTTAGACGCTGTCTTTGGTTAACAATATCAGAGTCTAAAGAGTACGTAGACACTAACTCATCTGGATATTCCAGATTAGTTGGACGTCCAAAAATATCATATTTTGTACTCATTGAGGTCTACCAAGAGTTATCTTTTGCTCTTCTATTGAACATACAAAAAAGTCTATTCTACCGTTATCTCCCCTAAAAATAGAAACATCCTTTATTTTGTATGCTGCTGTTATTTTAAATGGCTGAACCGGAATTAAAGTTTCTTCATTTAATTCCAGCTCAAGTACCCAGTCAACAACCTTAGGATTAGAGTCATGTTGAAAAATATAGCGATTTTCGCTAATAGTTATAGCACCAGAGTCTCTAATCCCAGGAAAAGCTCTTTGAGAATAGCGATAACCTTTAACAAGCTTATCAATATAAAGATAGCCAATTCCTAAGCAAGCCTTACAACGCGCAAAAGACTGATCATAGTTATCTGGAACTTTTGCTTTGCATTCATTGCATGGTTTACTTAAGTCAACAGACCTTAGAGCTACCCAGCGAAAACCCATGTTATCGCGTAGTAGGTAGAGTTCTTTTCTAAAGTCTATGTAATTTAATTTCATTATCTATTACGGCCAGCTGATTTAGCTGCAGCTATCTCTGCTGCAATTTGCTCTTGAGTCTTAGGCTTTTGAGCATTTTCTGGCATTAATGGATTCTTAGGCATTTGCACATATCTGCCCTTTGGGGCAGGGCTAGTTTCCATCTCATGCATAGCTTGTTTGGCAATTTGAGTCATTTGTTCTTCTGAAAATGATTTGCGTAATTCTGTCATATAAAATACCAAGGGTTAATGTTTCTAGATGTTCTATTTAAATCAATATTTGCTTGAGGTGCATTTCTTTGATAGTAAACAAACCTGTTGTCAAATATTCTGCCTGATATATTAAACCATTCTCTAGGATTAGGACGGTTTTCTACGAATATCCATCTATCAATTCTTTGAATTGATTTTGTCAGGAACAATGCTTTATCTATATCCTCTAGCTCGTCCTGTGCACGCTTTTGTTTTAAAGTTGCCTGGCCTATTGCTACATCAAATCCAACACTAAAGTCCCCAAGAGACCTTCTGGATCCAGCAACTATCGTCTTATTTAAATCTAGGTCATCTAAAACGTCAATAAGCGAAGTATATATTACCCACTTATTTGATAGCCATATAGAAGGACTAGGTAAAGAAATTGTCCTATAATAAAATCTAATGCTATTCTTTAAAATGACTGCAGATAGATAGTCATTTGTTAATTCTTTTGACAAAGCTTGTAGCTCTGTTTTCAACCAGTGAACTCCACCAAGGTTAGGATACCTTGTTGTAGTAAAGGTTAGTTTGTACTCATTAGGTCCAAATTCGCTGCCATCTGTAGCAGTAACCAATTCTCCTACGGTAACGGCTACACCGGCATTCTGTGGCAATGGACCGCTAAAATTTGCATATAGATATTGGCCAGAATATGACAATCCAGTCATTGTAGGTGCAACATACCCACTTAAATTAACTGCCAGATTGTTGCCAGAAGCGTAGAATCCAGTAAAATCAAGAATTGGATATAAATCTACGTTTAGCCATTCGTCTGTCAATAAAGACCCAGATAAAGTCTTATTGAATTTTAAATAAATTCTATTGCTGCCGTCAAGAGATCCTGCAACATCATATGAATTATTTTTTGGCAGTGTTTTTTCAATAGCAAAAGGACCAAGTGCCTTCACATGTGTTGGAAGATTAATATCCCCTTCAAGTGAAAGATTGGTTGCCTCTTTTGTTATAATGCTATCATCTATGTAAGCTCTTATTCCAGTAGTAAATGAAACTTCTACGGTTTCTGCAAGAGCCTCTAATGTACCAGACTCTTTAATTACATAGCTTGAACTGATTGCAATATCAGTTCCTGGGAATCTAAGAGCATATACAGTACTCTCTGCTAGAGTTCCTACTGGTGTTGCAGTAAGAACTCTAGTAGAAGAGTTATAGCTTAATTTAAGTGGAACCGTATCTTGTGTTCCAACGTTAACTAAAACGCAGCTATTAAGATTAACAGAGTCTTCATTCAAACCTGGTGATGCAAACGTAACATAAAGTGGTACGTTAAGAAATACATCAACAGCTCCAGCTGTTGGATTTGATGTTTGAATTGAAGGTTGAGCCATTAGATCTTATCGCCTAAATACTTCTTAAGAGCTTCTTCTTTCTCGGCGTCACTCTTAGAAGGTCTGCCTTTTTTTGTTTGCTTAACAGGCTCAGCTTTTACAGTCTCTTTTGTAGCTTCTTTTTGTACTACCTGTTGAGCACTAATGTCAATCGTTACAACATATGCTTCTGGGTCATTCTCAAAGTCTTCAACAAGAAATTCAGGACCATGATAAGCATCAAGACCGTCTTTTAAAAAACGTAACCAATCAGATCTTCTAGAATTTTCTTCTTCAAACTTTATACAAGATTTTAAAATCTCAAAAGCACTCCAGTTTCCTTCAGACTTTTTGATTACTAGTTGTCTGAATTGTTCTTTAATGTCTTCAGATAACATTCTTTTGCCTTTTAAAAGCATTAGATAAGTATTTAAAACTGCCTCATCTTTTTTTGCTACAGGCAAATAATGTCTTCCTTCTACTAAAATGCCAGAGTTCAACATGTTCTGAATTTGTTGAGCATCATCAGCATTTAAATCACTAGGAAGCTTAACGCACCATTTTTGGGGCGTTAACCAAACTTTAAATTGACCATGTTGGCCTTTTATTGCTCCAATGCCTAAATATCTTGACTTTTTTTGGTTCAAGGAAATAACGGCACCAGCAAAATTATTAATTATTCCAAATTTTTGTTGCATATCAAATCTCAATAAAATGGGGAAACCCCCTGGACTATTTTCCGTTCCAGAGGGTTTCCTTTTTGTTATCAGTTAGTTATCAGTAACCACCGCTAAACATAGATGATGTGTAGTCTGGGTCACCGCTTAAGGGCTGTGAACCAAAGTCACCAGTTGAGAATGACACATTGTGATTTGTGGTGAAATCGAAGCTCGGATCAAGTGATACACCCTTGATGAGGCCAGTACCCTGTCCGTTATTAACGGAACCAAGGCCATAACGCTCACGGAGTTTAACTTTCATGATGTCCTTGCTTGGATCGTTCCACTGCTCAGTTGTAACTTCTTCGTCAACAACCAGCACGCCAAGTTCGCTTGAATCGCAAAGGATCATATCAGTGACATTTTGCGTTGCATCATATGGCATGTAAGGTGTAACAACGATACGGAAGGCGTATGGGAACACTGAAGGAACATTGACGAATGTCGTTGCAATGTTCTGGGGTGATGTTACAGTAGTGTTCTGCAACAGACCGTTCATGCCACCATTAGCCCACTGAGGTGCAGCACCAGGTGCGCCTTGGAGTGCGTTCCACATTGAAGCGCCATTCTGGAACCCAAATAGTCTTGTTAGACCTTCATTGGCAAAAATTTGCCAAGCGAATGGGTTCATAATTAGCGTATTAGGTGTGAAACCTCTATTGATCATTGTTGCATAGGCTTTGAAGATATCCTGTGCAGTTAGTGTACCATTATAAGCACCACCAGCATTACGGCCAGTTGTGCTTGGGTACGATGCAGAAGTGTTGTCAAACAAAGTGTTTGCACCACCTGCATTTGAAATGATCATATTGGAAACCTTTTGCTCCTTCCAGCGAACTAGTGCTTGACCAGCAGCTCTTAAGTGCATTGACATAACATCGTAGAGTGAGTAGCGGATCATCTCTTCTGAGAACTTAACCGCAACACCGCTCTTGCCGATGGTAGCAACGACCTGACCTGCAAAGTCAAGGCTTCTCTCAGGATACTCGCCACCTTCTGGAATATCTGCTGCTGCAATAGCACCAACAGCTGGGAAGGTTAGCTGGCTACCATGAGTATAGTTAATACGCTGTAGCATTGGAGTTAGCACAATGTTAGGCTCAATTGCTTCTTTGACTATTTCGCTGACAACACGAGGGATCAGCAAAGGATGGTCATTGGAGAATGAGTCACGCATTTCTTTGGTGTGATTCTTATCGATCTTAATTAGATCACTAAGCTCAACACGGCCAGGAATGCCAGAGATATGACCATTCTTCTTCCAAAGGTCAACTGCCTTTGTGAGAACCTTCATATCCTTAACTGCGTGCTTGTTAAGACCTTTGGTGTCTATCAGTTCCACGTCTTTGTTCTTAGACTCTAAGTCTTCGACCGTCTTTACGAGGCTTAATAGAACTTCCTTCTGGTCACCATCAAAAACTTCTGAAATTGTCTTAGTAGGCATGTTTGTATTTCTCCTCATAGACGGACCAGAATGTTTAGAGCGTAGTACTTGCCATTGCTGTCAGCAGTTGCTTCTTGCAACCAAGCAGGAACGCCCTTAGTGCCAGAACCAGCTAGACCAAGACCAGGCACCGTCTGTACTTTGTCTAGACCCTTAAATTCTGCCTTACCAGCAGTTGTTAACGACCAAGTAGAATCAGCATTTAACTTTGTACCGGTTGATCCGGTACCGTCAGCAAATTCTACTTTACCAAGGCAGCGACCAACAACAAACTTTAATGTTGCTGCACTGTTATCCCATGCTTTAAGTCTACCCATTAAATTGTCAATGCTAGCCAGTGAAGCTGCACGACCATACTCATTAGCGGTATTGTTAATCATAACCATCTCGCCAACTCTTATGTCTCTTTCGGCAGAAGTAATAGCAGGAATTTGAATTAAATAGTCAGTTAAAACACCAACGCTTTCGTTACGCTTGTAGTTAACAAAAGCTTCTTGTAAATTAAATGAATAAACTGGATTATAAACAACACCGAGTGGTAACACTGGACCTGCTGTAATAGTACCAGCTGCCCATGTTGCATCTGAGGTTAGTAATCCCCAGGTGCTGTCTGTGGACGAGAAACGACCTGTTATGTTGCCAGTGATACCATGCGCAGGGAAGAGTTTACCAGCTGCAGTACCGCCAGTAGCGATACCAACAAAGGTACCAGGCATTACAACGACTGGATCGTGGTGTAACTCTTCAATTTGGACTGGAGGTAAACCAGTCCAAGCCTCCATGGGCGTAGCACTTGACTCAGGACGAACCCCTTCCATCAGCTCACGGTATTGGGGTACGTTTACGCTATACCCACGCGGAATACGAAATGAAGCCATGAATAATGTCTCCTAATAAAGGATTGGGTTAGTTAAAGAAAGTCTCCAAGGCCTTTTCTTTTGAGATATCAGCTACCCCTAATGACTTTGAATCAATAGAGTTAGTGTTAGCTGCTGGCGACTCAATTTTCTTATCGGCTACAAGTTCTTTTGTAGTCTTGAGAACATTAAAGTCTTTAGTTTCCAGCATCTCAACACTTAAATCTCTAACTGAATCTTTTAGGGATTCTACTGAACGCCCAGCATAATCGGCCAATTTTGTGTTATAGGACTCAAGGTCCTTAACAGGAGAAACGATAGATTTCTTCAAGAAAAGCTGTGAATTAATCAAAACAGTTGCATAAGCATTCTTTATATCAGAATTCTGAGTTGCAAGTTGCTTACGAAGAGTTTCTATTTCACCTTCTTTATCTTTAAGAGCCGTCTGCAGTCTTGCAGTTTCTGCTTTGGCATCTTTTGCCTCCGCTTCTGCTGCCTGGAGTGAGCTTGTAAGACTCTTAACTACGGCTAAAGAGTCTGTCTCACTAAGACCGCTATTACCAGTCGAGACTTTCTGCAAATCATTCTTCGGGGCTACGACACCTTCCTGTGAATCATTTGTAGATGTTGCCTGAGCAGGGTTGCTATCACCAATGCTGGCCGCATCGGTAATATTTTTCTTAACTTCTTCTTGTACTTTTGTCATTGAGGTTTCCTCTGTTTTTGTAAATTTATTTTTTGATGCATCAAATAAAGGAGATACTGCAACTACTGTCTTACCGGTAAGTAGCTTTCTTTCGTTTGCAGTAACTCGACTCTTGAGTCCAGCTAAAAGGTCAACTTCAGTTTCGCCATCTGTCAAAACTAAAGTTTTTACTTTAGCGTTTACAGGATCATAGAAATCAAGGATCTGAGAATCCTTCTTTTCTAAGGACATAGACTTGATTTCAGCAAATGCATCACCAGGTATATTAACCAGAGAAACTTCTTTATATGAAAGAGGCCCGGTTATACCATAGCAAAGATATTCTGATTGCCCATTTACACTATCACCAAGAGTATATTTTTGACCTGGACTATGACCACACTCAGAATCATAGCTATTCATATTGTCTCCACATATACTACAAGTCAAATCTGATATTGACTGTCTTGTAGACACATTTCTGAATCTCCCGTCCAAGATCTTTTGAATTGAATCTGCATCCATTATATCTACGCCAAGCTTTATATAACCAGAACCTTCTTTTTCAGATGGCGCAAGATAATCTTTCTCCCATGCAGGACCGTGAACTAGCTGAATATACTCAGCACTAAAAACACGACCAATAGGATCATCTTCATCTTTATGATGCTTTAAAACTGGTTTCCCAACTGGCTTCATAAAAGAGTCTGCTCCATTCTTCATATGCCGACCTGGATAAACTCTTAAATTTGTAAGCCTTCCTGAATGAGTAGCGTCAATGTACGCCTTTAAAACAACTGGCTTAGTTGATGAGCTAGCGTCTTGGCAAAGACTTTGAGCATCCGTTTTTAGTTGACCAATGTCTAAATGCAGGAACTCTCTAAACTCAAGTTGTTTCTTCATTAGGTTTCTTATCTTTACGAGGTTTTTGTTTTTTCCTAGACTTGCTAATCTTTCTTCTGGCTCTGTACACATTCTCTAGGTCAGAAGCCGTTTCAAGGTCATCAAAGTCATCTGTTACTTTTTTTTGATTACCTGACTTTTTTTCCGTCATAATGTTATTTAGTTCCTAGACTTATCTTAAATGAACAATTTTGATGAGTATTTAAATTGTTTGCATAAGAATTGTTTTTATCGACTAAGGATACTTCTACGTCTCCTCTATCTCCACATCCTTCGCAAAACCATCCATCTTCATCAGGTTGCATTATAATAGTTTTATATCCATGAGCCCTGGCAGTTCTTGCATAGCCCAATCTATAAGCTAAATCTATATGTTTTGCCGTTAAAGACTTAAGGTCTTCTTGTAAAACATCAAATATGCTTGTAATATAAAATTGCAAAGGCCTATCTGTAGATCCGCCAGACAAAGCCTCATTGTCATTTATCAATTTAATTCCATTTTCTTTTAGTCTAGAAAAGCCTTTTTCTATATAATTTTTATAAAACCTGTCAATATATTTCTTTGTTATATCAAAATCACCTGCAATGCCTAAGTCAGACATACAATCTTTTGATCCCATTGACAATACTGGATCTAAAGCTTTTCTTGCTTCTATAAGGCTAGTATTAATAAAATAGTCAAATGTAGAGTCAATTTGTTCTTGCTTTGTACTTAAATCCATTGGATCATCTGAATTGACTCCAGATTTATGCTTATCAATTAAATCCCACATTTGTGCACGCGAGTCATGCAAAAAACTTGTAATATTATTAAGATACGCTTGAGACAGAAGATCTAAAGAGTTTTTTGTTACCTTAGTCTTTGCTGCCTTTTGGCCAAATTGATTAGTTGGTCTAGACTTATTAGATATTTTATTTTTTATACTTGGGATGCCAGAAGCTTTTGACGCTGCCTTTTGAGCAGCCATTTCAGCAGCACCCCTTTGAAGCTCAAGAGCTCTTTGATGCTGCATTTCTGGGTGAGTCATAGCCTTTTCTTCTTCTGTTAAAGGCTTCTTCCCAAGATAGTCTCTACGGAATTCTTCACTTGTAATTCCACCAGCAAGATAAACATCAGCACCATGAGCTTGTTCTGCTCTGTCCATAGAGTCATCAATTTCTTCAAATTCCCATCTAGGAATATTTTGACCTGGAATCAGATCATAGCCGCCTTCCATTGCCAATGGAACAAGCAAGTAGTTAGTTAAAACATCTGATATAACAGACTGAAAGTCTCTTGCAGAATCTTGAAGACCTTGAGATACAGTAACTGCTGAAGCTCTAGATGCGCTTCCGCGTCCAATATCAACTTCTGAAAGTCTAAGTCCACCAAGAACTCTTGATTCAAAATATTCAATATAAGGCAGGATATCTAAAGTTTGCCTATCTCCACCAATAATTTCTGCTGACACTCTATGAGAAGTAACTATACCGCCTTCTCGCGGTAAACTTTCAACCATTGCTCTAACTATAGAAATTTCGTCTGAGCCATCATCAAAAATTTGTGCTGGAAACTCATCTGTTCCTACTTGATAATGAACTTGGGGGAAAGTATTTCTTTGAGCTAAAAGCTCAGAAAGTTCTTCAAGTCTTCGCAATGTTCTAACGTCGTCAAGAACTGGCAGTATATAAGGAGTTCCAAAAATGAAGCCAGTTTTTCTGTCAATTGTAGCAACAATAATGTCATCAGCATCAAAAAGTATTTCACTTTCAGAATTTACTGCATTTTCGATTCTCTGTTGCCATTTTGTAGGATATCCAAGATCGTTAATATGAACAGAAACAGATGTAGGATCTAATGGAAATAATGCAGCTATTGGATCTAGTGTTTTAGAGTGTATCCTGATTGGCTGACCATTTGCTCTTGATGAATCTCTTTTTACTACTAAAAAAGCAGTTCCATATGTAACTAGATTTGTTACAAATTCTCTTAGCCATTGTTCTGTTGTTATTCCTGAAACTAAAAACATTTCAAACAGCCTTCTGTTTAAGTAATCTTTAATTTCATCATCTTCGCAAGCAATAGAAAATCCAGATTTCATTATCTGTTCTCTATGTTTTCTAATGCTTTGGTTAATATATGGCTCGACATCTACAGCTCGACCTATCTCTGCAAGATCATAGCCAGAATTATAGTAAATGTTTTTTATTGTTTTTCTATTAGGGACGCTCTCTGCAGTAGGAGATGACGTCCTATAGAATAATGGTTGTGGAAGCGTTCTACGACGCTCCTGAATTGATTGCTCAACTTGCTTAGATTCGTTAATGTTACCAAGAGCTAATTTTATATCAGCTATTTCTTTGTTAAATAACCGAGCTTTGCTTGATAAAGCATTATATTCGTCTTTTTTTACAAATTTAAATCCAAACAGTTCCATTTTATTTATATTATAGTTTTATTTGATCGCCTAGTTTTGCGCCAATTGCAAGGTTGACTTCGTAAGTCTCATTATCAAAGCAATTTGGTATTGGCTTACTATATTGCTTATTTCCGTTAGCATCAGTACCTGGGATTTCTACACCCATATATTCAAGCTCTATACTTGGCAAGTTAGCAAAATGCTTTCTTTTTTCTTCTTCGGCCATTTTTAGAACAGGGTATAACTTATCCATATCTGCAGATATTGAGACTAATGTCTCTGCAGTAGCATCATCAATAGCACTTTCAATGCTGCAAAGAACTTGAGCACTGTCAATTCTATTTGCTAATTTGTCGATCATTGCTGCCATTTGTATAATAACTTTACTACTAGCGCTAGTTTCTGCAAATCCTATTTGCTTAGTTTGCAATCTTGCAACTAACATCTGAAGATTCTTTATTATGTCAGTAAATATTTCAAATACATAATTAATTCCAATATCAATACTGAACATAATTGGAGGAATCCCTAGACATCTCCATCTGGCATCATCAAATAAAGGCAAGCTATTAGATAGAGTCTCTGTAATTTTTCTAATTAGATGATCTATTATTTGAGATAGATATGATATTATCATATTTAATATCCCAACAACAAGGCTCTTAATTAAGACCGTAAGAAGGTCTGCTAGCGAGAAAAAGAACGACTGTGCGCTTAGCTTTAGTAGAGTAGATATCATCTTTAAAATAGATGTATCTATCTTTCCAAATAAAGACACTAGGCAGCAAATAAGGCATGGATCTATTTCAAAGCTAAGAGACTGATAAATTGCATTATAGCTTTCATTTAACTGAGCATTCATTGATTTAATGTACCCAGTTAATCCTGTATTTAAAGCTGTCTTAACATAAGAAGTAGCAGAAGACAGTTCATCTTTTTTAATATCTTCTGTTAATGTTGTCGATTGAGATGAAGATGAGTCACCAATTTTATAAAGCTTCCTCCATTTATCTGAAAAAGTAGGAGCCATACTTGCCGCAGATCTTGTAAAGATTTGGCTTTCTGATACCTGAGAATAGCTTACCCAGTGATGATAATTTAGATTATCTTGATGTCTTTGTATATAAGTAAAGGAATAGTTTCTTATAGCATCATAATCATTGTATTGCTGATTTTCACGCATTTTTTCATAATCAAAACCTGCATCTTCTAAAACCTGGCGACGCTTTTTTTGATCATAAATAAGCTCTTCTATTTTTGCAGTTACTTCATGAGGAATATTAGAGTCTTTATATAGCCTATTGAACTCTGCTATAGTAAAACCTATTTCTACAAGTATTGCAATAGCAACTGGAGCGCCTTGAGCTGCCCAAGATTTGAATCCTCCTGTTCCTCCTTGACTATCAATATCAATCTGTGGAGCTATTGCAAAATAAAGATCATTTAATGCTCCAGCTATTAAAAGTCCGGCAAATGGGCTTAGTTGCTCTAAAAAAGCAGAAATCCAGTCTTTACCAGAACTGCTAATATTTTTATGTTTTGATACTGTTTTTATGTTTTCGAGTTTAGGATCAATAACATTATATGTTAATATCCAGTTCTCATCAACATTCATGGAGCTTGCTGCTATATAGTCACAAGCTTCCTTAAACATACCAAAAGTTATCCTACCAGGAGGCTCATCTGGAAAAAGTCGCTGTATGCTTCTTATAACCAGCGATTCTTCTTCAACTGGAATAAAGCCAGCTGGATCCATTAAAGCAATAGCTTCTTTTAATGCTTCTCCTTTTAAAAAAGTCTTTATAGTTTCATCAAAGAGTTCGTCTTCAGGAGTAGTAGATGGAATTTCCTTGCTTATAAAATCATTAAATTGATTTTTACCAACAGATGCGGTAAAAATATTCCTATCTCTGTTAAATTCTGGAATTCCTGAATAATCTAACGACATTAGAAACTGGTCCTGCCTGGTCCTTTTGGTTTATCTGTAAAACTGCCTCTATTGATATTCCGTGGGTCATAATGCTTTTTAAATACATTCCTTGACCCAGCATCCATTTTTTTATTTAATGAATTTTTAGCTCCAAAACTTTGAAACACACTAGACATATTTCTAGAAAAAGACTCTTTTGGAGCTCCTGCATCTAGTTGGCGAACAACAGGACCTTTAAGTGACTCTTGCTGAGTCACCTTATCTGTAACTTTTAATGTTCCACCATCTCCAATGCCTAGACCATACATTCTATTGGATATTGTTATTTTTCTCAAATCTGAGAACTCTAAAACAAAACCAACAATTGATAACATAAAAGCAAATAATGTATGGTCATCACCTTGACTATAGGTTGGTAAACCTAATACTGAAACTCTTTCTATTGAAAAGTTTCTCATTTGCTGAACAAGACCTGGGGACTTGTTTCCAGCTTCATTATCTTTAGATTTTACTAATATTTGAGTATCTTCAGAAGATGGAAGAACAAGCCTTCCTTCTTCAAGCTGAAGAACACTAATATTTACACAAAATGGTTTAGCAGGTTTCTTAATTAGTATTCCAGTTCTTGGATCTCTTATTTCAATTGACTTTCCAAAAGCGTATGGCTTTACTTTTCTTTGGAGTCCACTACTTGGGTTTTCCATTCCTTTTCTATAAAGCATTTCGACTTGTACACGTCCATATCCTTCATCAACATAAATATAGTCACACGCATACTCTTGATCTAAGGCAATAATCCTGTCAATTGCAGAGTGCTGAGTAAACTCGCCATCTTTTACTATCTCTTTGCAGATAAGTTTATATTTGCCTTCCCAGTATTCTGTTATAACAATATGAACTCCATTAGCTTCTCCGTTCCAATCGACTCCCATTACAATTCTTGATTGTACTGAAGATCTAGGCAAAGGCAGTTCATAATTTTTTACTGATTGATCAATTAAGTCATTTCTAAAAACACCAGCTGCTTGCAAACCAAACTCGGCTTCAAATTCGTGCTCATAAGAAGTAGAGTCATACGTTCCTCTAAATAAAGCTTCTGCTTCTGGCGTCCATGAAGGAGATTCTGCTGATATATAATGAAACTCTTTAAAGGCAAGATTTTTGTCTTTGCACCAAATATAAAATTTTGCGTGCTTTCCTGTTGGCGTAGAAGAAGCCCAAAGTCCACAATCTGGGTGAGAAGCAAGGATTGCCAAAATTGCTTCAAGGTCTGAATCACTTAGATAATCAGCTTCATCTAAAACAATAAGATTAGAATCTTGTCCACGGATCTTATCTGCGCCAGTTGCAGACTTTGCTCCAGATGGGAATCCCAATATCTTTGAGCCATTAAATAGCTCAAGTCTTTGATTAGGACTTTTACTTTTTCTTTTTATTGATGCTGACAATACCTGGCTTGTTGCCAGCATCTTTTCAAATTCGTCAAATATTTTATCAACTTGAGCTTGATATGGAGCAATAACAAGAATGCTGTAATTGTTATTAGTAAATATCTTCCATAAGCATAATATAACTAGAGCTGCTGTCTTTCCAAGACGACGACCTGCTCTAATTACTTTCTTGTCTGCGGTACAGTCCAGCATTTCTTCTTGGTACCATCGAGCTTCCCAGCCAAAATAAAAATATGCCCAGCTAACTGGATCAGCTTGAATTATTAATTCGTCATATTCTTCTTTTGATTCAAAATCATCAGACTTTAATTGGTTTAGCTCTGCTAAAACATTTTTTTTGCATTTTATTGGAAACTGAGATTTAGTTATACCTCTTGAGTGAAGCATGCTGTAGTAAACTTCACAGTTTCCACATAAATCATCAAAAGGCTTCCCAAAGGCCTGCATACCATTTTCTTTGTATGGCCTTTCTGGAATGTATTGCTGATTATGGTCAGCTATGCCTTCTGGTTGATTAGTCATTTGCAGCTATAGACTTTATTGTCTGTAATTAACGTATAGTTTTGAATAAGTCTAGTTTGCGCACTAAAAATATCACCAGAAAAAACTAGGGTAGTAAAGCCTTGAACCCAATCTGGGAATCTACAATAATCTACTGATATATCACAAAGGCATGGGTTTTCTATTAAAGTAGCAACGCCTTGTTTAGTTCTTTTATAGGCTACTGATCCTCTATGAATATGACCAATTAACATTGATGACCCATACATTGAATAATGATGTCTTACGCTAGAGCCTGCATCCTTTCTAGATGACTGGCCATGCATTATCATCAAATCACCAATATGAATATCTTGATCTCCAGAAACCCATTTTATGCCTTTTCTTTTTAAGCCTAGCAATTCTTCTACTGTTAAAGCATTTAATGATTTTAAACTTGCAGCATTTTTTGTTAAATATCTAGAAAGCCTATTACAATGATTACCTTCAGTCATTATTATCTCAGAGTCTGAAAACTCTACCGATAACTGGGCTAGCCAATTATCTGCATAATCTAGTTCTTCTTGAAAAGAAGGTCTTTTTTTATTGTCTTTATCATAAGACGAAACCTGATAAAAGTCACAAATATCTCCATTTAGTATTATGATATCTGGACGCCAATCAGATAAAAATGCTTTCGTTAAAGCAATGGCTTTTGTGTCTTCATAAGGAAGATGTATATCAGACAATACCGCAACCTTTAATCCAATTGCTGATTTGTTTATTCCAGAATAATGATCAGTAGCAGACTGCTGATTTGTAATTAATATTTTTGGTGTTCCAGTTTTATTTACTGGTTCTGATACCAGTTTATTAGATTCTCCAATTTTTACAATAGGAGATTTTACTTCTACCTTTTGATTGATATTAACTTTAATTTGACTAATTAATTGCCTAGCATGCCATTGAGTAATTCCTAGTTTTTTTGCAATTATTCTACGGCCAAATCCTGCATTAAGTAATTCTTTTACGTCTTGTAATAAATTATTTTCGTTTGTCATTTTTAATAGTGCATAAATGTGGCTTCATTGCCAAATGCAGCTCTTGTACTCATTTGCGAGTTGTGTATTACTTGAATTGCTCTTTGTCTTTGTGTCAAAGCAGCTCTTGAATCAAAATACTCATCGTCGCCTCTATATAGGGATCTATACCTAGATCTTTCAAATTCTTCAGTTCCCATCGAATAAGCACGACTATTCCCAAATATAGACTTTGATATTTCGTATCCTAAAATAGAAAGACCAACAACGCCAAAAGCTTTGCTAGCATTTGATAAAGTTCTACGAAATTTGATTGTATTTTTTTGAGCAACCCTACTAGCTAAATTTACCTGTCTGGTAGTTGATTGAGATGTCTGCTTCCCAGTCAGTCCAAATTCGCCGCTGGAAAGCTTATCGGCATATCTTCCAGCTCTGCCAATAAATGACTGAACGCCTTTCCTTCCAAGAAGATATCCAGCTCCAGCCATCCCACCAAGCTCAAGAGCTAATGGAGTCAAAGAACCAGTAAAGTAACCTTCATTTCTCGGATCATAAGAGCCAGAAAGAAGCTCAGAATCAGACTGCCCTAAATAATCAATTCCTGGCATTATTGGTACCTCGATCTGCTATTTTTATTATTTTTGTGTAACGCAAAAACTAGTCCTTGTGTGCTAAATTGAAGCTCTGGACTAATACTTCCACCAGAGCTGGCACCCATATCTATAATATTTCCTTCAAATCCGCCCATTGCGTTTCTTTCTAATTCTGCTGTTCCTACTGCCGTGACGGCTCCCGCAGTGAAACCAGCAGCCGTAGCAGTCATAAATGGATGTTTTTTTGCAAACGACACTGGACTACCAATTTTTTTCTGAGCATATCTGGTTCCAGCTTTAGCATATCTAAATCCAGCTTGACTATGTTTAACTCCAGTAGAATATGCATCTTCTAACATAAGCCGCTTAAATTCTTGTCTTTTTCTTGCTCCTCGGCCAGCCTTTCCGTAGTCTCCTTTGGCTGCGGTGCTTTTTAATGTAGCCTCTCTACGAGATAGCAAATTTTTTACTTCATCTGGCTTAGCAAAAATTCCTTGTGTAAATCCTTTCGTATAACTGGGGGCGCTTTTTATAGTTTTAGACAATTTAGATGCAGACCCAGTAACATAGCCCATAGCAGTATCTACTGTTTTCATAGATAAATCTAGAAATTTATCTGGAGCATTAGGGATACTTCTAATTAAAGCGTCTTTTATTTTAGACGAGCTTTTAGCAATAGCGCTACCTGTTTTAGATGCAGCTCTAGTGGCAAAATCTAGCAAAGAGCCCCCAGTAGGCTCTTTCATTAAAGCGCCAGCGCCAATAAATCCAAGGCCAGCAGCTGCCGCTGTTCCACCAAAAAGCTTTGTCTGTTTTATTAAATTCTGAGACTCTTCAGTGTCTGCATATTTGGAGGTTATATACCTAGCAGTTTCGTCTCCTATAAAAGATCCAGGGCCAAGTCCAGCTAAACCAGCACCACCAATTGCCAGTGCTCCGCCAAGTCCCATAATGCTAGATCTAGCTGGATTTGCTCTAGCAAAAGCCCCTATTGCGTTTCCTTCTCTTAAAGGCGCACTTAAAAGACTTCCGGTAACCCGACCTGTTGTTCGGGTCATCCCAGCTAGATCTTTTAAGCCTCTGAGAAAAGCACTTGCCATATTACATTGGGCCTAAATTATCACCACTTCTTAAGGTATTAACTGCAGTTGCTCCTAAGTAGCCAATTCCTGCTACTCTAGCTCCTCCTCCCATTCCCATGAGAGTTCTTCCTGCAAAATAATGACCACCAAATGCTGCTGTTGTTGTTGCGGTGTCTGTTATGCCACCTGGATTAAAATCCATTGCATTTGCTGCAGCTAGTCCAAACGCAGCGCCAGCAATCATCTTTCGCTTATTAGCTAGCCCCATATTAGACTCAGTATATTGGATACCATCACCAATATTTTTAATATTTTTACCTTGAAAATAGTTATATCCTACATCGGCAAATGTATTGCCACCACCAGGTTGGCCCATCATTTTAGCCAATTTGTTATATTGTTCTTTGGAGTGAGTCTCGAAAGGTGCAACAATCTTGCCCAGGGTTGTTCGAGACCCTGATTCAAAAAAGCTTGCTCCAAATTTTGCTGCTCTTTCAAATATTCCCATTATAGATTCCTCTGATCAAAACGAGATGCATTATGCACTATATTTCCGTTATTAGGTGTACCAATTGGGAAAAGATGCGACCCCTTAGTTGCTTGATCTCTTAATTTTGACTTATTATTATGTCTAAATAAGCTTCCGTATTCTTGTTGCTTATAAGCCTTTAACGACTTACTTCTTTCAATAAAAGGTGCATTATTTTGACTTACAGTTGATCTTGTGCTAGAAACTAAAGATAAATGCTTTCTTAAAGAATTATTTGTAGCGTTGCTTATTTGACTAGGTATATGATCGCTATTTGAGACAGAAGAAATCAATAAATCGTTTTTTGTGTTTCTTCCTGTTCTTGCTGCTGTAGCAGGAATACTTACTTTTGCAGAATTTGATACAGCTTTTGTTACATCAGTTAACTGTTCAATGCTATCAATAAATGCTTTTGCTCTGCCACCAGGAAACCCATGGTCACCATGTGGCTTCATAGCTTCATAGCCATCATATCCTGAGCTAGATGTGCTTTCATTTCTTATGCCAGATGGCAATGGAGAGTCGAAAAAATCCTCCATTTGCATAAGCCATTTTTTAGTATAGCCTCCAGCTCCTGTTTCTATTAGTGCAGACCTTAAGTCTGCAACATCTCTAATAAGTCTTTCAGGAGAATAAGGCACATAAAACGCTTTTCTTTGTTTTAAGTTTTCTGCATTAACGTATAAAACATATGCTCCTGGAGCATTTGTAGCATGAGCATATAAATTCGCTTGAGAAGCATATTCATAATCTGGCTCAGCTAAACCTGCAAATTTTTCTGCTGATACGCTTTTTACTTCAATAGGGACCTTTTGACCATTTAGTTTTCCAAGGATATCAATTCTTCCTTGGACTTTTAATTCGTCATCGTATACAGAAACTTCTGATTCGTAAGAAAATCCCTTTTGAGCAAACTCTTCTTCTATTATAGAGTGAATTCTTGTCCCTATATCAGCTATTGGATTTTGACCTATATCTTGCTCAAGATTTTTTCCTTTTGTGAGCTTATATTGTTTTATTACTTCACCAGGCTTTTTGCCAAGATTGGTTGCACTTATATATGCATCCCTGTCATTGGCGTTATCGCTCTTTAAGCTTTTATATATAAGACCTGCACCTATTACAGCCCCTGCAATAAGAGCATTCTTAGGAGTAAAAATGCTCTTTGATAATTGTATCGCATTATCAAAATTCTGACTAATTTTTCCTCTTGCGTTATTAACTACTGAAGATGCCTCATTTTTAATTGTGTTTACGGCATTTCCTGCAGGAGTATCTGCAGAAGATCGCGTAGTATTGTCTATTATTGATGAAGTCCTTAATACGTCTTTTGCAAGTTTTGGAGGCTCTTTATATGTCCAGTCACTTGCGCTTCCTTCTACTAGTCCATTATTTGCTTCTTCTAGAGCTTCTGGACCACCTAACTGTTTTGCTATTGTTTCCCATTTTATTATATCAACATCTGGTTTGCCTTTATGGCTTGCAGACACACGAGCATCTCTAGCCGCAATGTGGCGACTTAAGTTATACCGTTTCTTTGCCTCTTGTGGATCATTAAGAATGTCATCAAGTGCTTTTGTTAACTTGGCATCCGCTTCTGCCGTGTGAGCCTGAGCTTGACTAGAGATTCCAAAAGCTTCTGCTAGTATATCTAATTTAAATCCATCTGGCAAATCATAGATTCGAGTTCTCGTTGCCTCGTCAAACGTAGCTGGTCCTAGTTGAGCAAGAAAAGAAGATGGCATTCTTTTCCTTAAAAAGGACTTTGCTTTTTCTAGTGTGTCTTCAATATGAAGCCCTTCAAGGGCCTTAAGTTCATCAGTCATTCCATGCTGTTTAAATCTTTCAGCAATAAATGGAATATCAAATGAAGCTATATTATAGCCAGCAATTGTTCTGCCTTTATTTTGCTTAAAAAGATTTCCAATCTTTTGAAGCATTGCTTTCTCATCATCAGCATTTTGGCCATACGTTTGTATATATTCTGAATATACCTTAGGAACAGCGTTTTCTTTTCCTCTGTATGGCCCTAATCCTTGAGGCTTATAAACTTCTAAGGCTCCATCTTCAAATGGAATATTTCCAATGTCTGCCATAAGTTCTTGGCTAACATTTGAACCTGAATCTATATAGCCAAAATTCCAGATTGCTACTGGATTGTTTTTGTATTGGCCAAATTGGCCTAATCCAGTAGTTTCTATATCTATAAATAGCTTACCCAGGTTCTGAGTCATCTGTTTCTATTTTTGATTCAGGCTCCTGAAGCTTATTCCGACGTTTTTCTGCCAATAGACGAGCTTTTTCTTGCATATTTGCTGCACGAACTGATAGATCGTTACTAATTTTTCCAACTTGAGCTTGTGATCTTCTAGTTGCAAGCAATTGATCTCTAAGCTTGCCCATTACTTTTGCATACTTTTCAAGTATAAGCAATGACATTTTTGGCTTTTCATCATATATTGGTTCTCCCTGTGGAGAATAGCCAACAACTCTCATTTCAACAAGCTCAGGATCTTTAGAAAGATGCCAAGCAGCTCTGTATCTAATTAGCTCCATTCCAGCAAGCTCTGCAATCATATTCATATCTACTGCATCTTCTGGATTATCTGGGTTTATACCAAGTGCAGCTATATTATCACTTATCCATTTGCCCATTATGCTCTTTTCTACTGGACAATTATGGGTTACTATGCCATTAGTAATATATGTATGCTCCTTGTCTACATCAAGGCTGTATACTTTATTAGCATACATAGAACGCTGTACCTGAATAGGTTTCCATTCTGCTTTAGACTTACCTGAGACAGAATCTGGCATTACCAGCATGTCCATATAATCAGATACTAGATTACATGCCCGAACTTCGCACGCGTTAAAAAGACTTGTCTGTCTTTTAACGTTAGCTGAATCATACTTCCAATGAGGATAATCAATAGATAAACCAAGAGAATTAAGAAATTTCTCGTAATGAGAAGTTTCCTTTGCTAATTGTCTATGATGACAATCTAATTGAGATTGGCTAATCCACTTATACAGTCCATTGTATTTTGTGTCCTTTTGGTCTCTGGTAGCCATGAAACACGATTTTGATACTTGTCCAGTAATAGAAAAATACTCTTCAGCGAGTAAAGCTTCGGTATTAGTTACATATAGGCCGAGAATCCAGGCAGCATCAGCGTCTTCAGATCTGGCTCTTTGAGCCAGCCCAGAATGAGTTTTCTTTTTGTTGGTTTCCCAGAATAGATTTGTTTTACCAACACGCCATGTATTTCCACGGCGCATAAGGTACACAACAAATAGATCTTTAGCAGACTCATTCCATTTTGCAATAGTTATATGGTCCTTTGTACATTGATACGTTTTGTTGCCAGCATAAATATGAATCAAGTCTCCGTTATAGTCTCTAGAGTGAAGTGTAAAAGCTCTGCCTGTTATTTTGCAAGATGCGTGTCTTGTTTCGTATGTAACAAGTTTATCATTAAATTGATCGAGTTCTTCTATCTTAACATAGCCTCTGTTTGAAGTAAGAACTAATGAGCCAGCAGGCTGACAAGCCTTACCAACTGGCAAACGTATTTTGGCTTTCTCTAATGGACAGATACTAAAAAATGGACAACTGCCTCCTTGGCAAAACATTGGCAAGGATGACGAATGTCCATATTTTGTATCATCAATAAATTTATTTAATAAATTTAATTGCTCTTGGCTTGTTATTTCACAGCCAGCTTCTTTAGCTGCTAGAGATAGAATGCTTTCACTTGGGTTTTGAGAAGCTTGACTTACAGGAAGAATAGGCGTTGCCTCTTTTGCCTTTACAGGCATTTCTGGTTCGCCTTGAAGTTCAAAAAAGTCAAGCTCATCATTCATAGTTTGTCCAGTCTTCAGATTTTACTCTGTCAATAAAATTAGGGCCTTTTTGGCTAAACTCAGACATATATATAAACTTAGCAGCGGCTTTACAGAAAGGACAAGTTGGCCCATTTCTTTCTCTAAACCTATTATACTGCCTCATATAATCTGGATATTTCTTTTCAGCAAACTCCTTCAGAGGCCCTTCTAGGGCTCTCTGAAAGAGTTTTATATTAGCAGCTAAATCACTCAAGACGTTTCTTGTATTTTTCTAATAGGGTTTGATATTCTTCAGGATTACGCTTTTTTGCTTTTTGAAGAGCTTCTTTATATTTATCTTCATTCTTAGCAAAGAATTCTTTTACTGCATCCTTAGGGATATCTCCATCTAATGTTTTGGTTTTTACATTACTCATATAAATACCAAGTTCATCAATATATTTACAAAGAGCAAGTAAATTATTTTTAGTTATTGGCTTGCCAATTAGTTTATTATTAATTTCATCTTGAAGCTTTCTTTCAAAAGCCCCAACATTAAAGCTTCTATGGTGATTAATTATCAAATGATCACATAAATCATCAAATCTTATTTTTATTATATTAGTAACGCCATCAGTTACAATAAATGGCATCAAAGACTCAGGCGGTAACTTTTTGAGTACCTTTCTCATTTTTCATTTCCTCTGCAGCTTCTTTCATCTGTTGAATCATTTCATCTATTTCTTTGATAAATTTTTCTCTAAGATCTTCATAGGAATCTGCATCAATTAAAATTGTTTGCATATTTCCTTGAACAGCAATTGGTTCTGGCTGTTCATTAAGATTTGGAATGGCACTCATGGATAGTACAATTCCATGTCTACGGCTTCTTGTGCCGCCAGTGGCAATATCCGGTACTTTATCTAGCTTTACTGGGCAGACTAAAACATTCAATAACGGATAAGCGCCTGTTTTTTCTTTATTTGTTTTCTGGTTCATCTTCACAATCTTTTGTTATTGGTTCATGGATTGATGCATAACAATAGTCACATCTATCCGTATATATTATTTCTGTATACTTGACTACTCGATAGTTTACCCTTTTGCAATCAAGCTTATCGCATGCCCAAAATATTATTTTTTGGCTTTGTTGCATTTTATATGTTATGGAGATATGCCATCGAATGTAACAATTTCTGGATATGTAATACTACTAGATGTAGTACCAGTAATTCCATAAATTGTTTTATTTTTATCGTAGTTTAAAATTTTAATTTGAGATGTATTTTCTCCAGTTGTTGCAATGTTTCCAAATCCAGAGCATGATGTCCCATATCCATGGAATACTTCAAGTTTTGAACTATTTTTTAGTTGTGGTCTGTATAAATAAGTTATCTTATTGCCATTGGAATTTCCAGTCACTAAATTTGGTCCCTGACCAAATTGACCAGATACTGAGCCATTGAATGCTATAAATCCATCAGATTCATTATATATTATAAAATCATCTCTGTAAAGATCCACAAAAAGCTGTGAATTTATATCAAATGAATATGGAGTACTGCTTCTATTATGATTAATATATGCAACTGCTCCATTTTCACATAAGAGCCGTACTCCAACTCCAGTGAAAGAAGTAGTATTCTTTTGAAGCTTAAACTGAGTATCAAAATCTTGCCATATATTTCCAGTGTAATAATTTATACCAGTTACATTAGCATCTCTTAAATATTCAACAGCAGGCATGCACATATAATAATCTAGTAACATTATTTGATGTGGAGCTTCATTTCCAGCATTAGAAGAAGAATAAGATATTCTATATGGATTTCTAAGATATGTCACGCAATAAGCATGCTCTCTTCTTATCATTCCTGTTGTATAAGGGAATAATTGACTTCCATCCCATTGAGTTGCACCAGCAGCTCTTGGATTTTGAACATCCTCTCCAGCAGCATTATGGAATCTGTCACTCATTCCAACTCCATGATTAATCTGTATATTCTTATACAAATGAACATCATGTTCTGGTATTATATGATAATTTTGTGGAGATCTATATGCATCTGCTGGTATACTTGCAAAAGAAGAAAGTCCGGTATTAATGCATATCGACCTTGAAAGTGAATCCAAGTACCCATGCCAAATCCAACACATATCTGTTGTGTTGTCTAAATTAGACCCTTCAGAGAATGTAGGTCCATTAGTTATATACCTCTGTAAATCAACCATTTTCTTTCTTTCAATAATGGCCTCTTTAATTGACTTAGTTTGCGATACAGAAGATTCATCTATGCCCATTGGATGCCAATAGATTCCAACGCCTAAAGTGTCATCCATGATAAAGTTAACATCGTATCTTCTATGTATTTCTTTTACTTCTTGCCAATTGATTTGAGTTTCATATTTTGCTTCTGGAATAAATCCAGATAAACCACTCCATGTAACGGCTGCTGTTGCTTTATATCCATCAATGCCTACATAATCTCCATCAACGCTAGATGAACGTTTGCATAGAACATCTGGGAATGCAATTCCATCACTATTCCAATAAGCATGGCCAGAAAATATATATCCGCAAATTATATACACGCCAATCTTATTGTTAGCAGCTCTTACATTTTGATGATACTGAACAAACTGTTCTTCATTAACAGCTGGATACCATCTTGGGCCTTGATTCTGGAAATATGCTTGTCCAGGAGTTTGCAATCCTGATATAGAAGTCCACTCAAAGAAATGCTGGAAGAATATATTTTCCATTCCCCATTCTTGACATAGACTATTAAGATCGTCAAAACTGCTATTACCATTTGTCCAGTTAAATTGGTCTTCTGATCCTGGCGTAACAGTTATATGATACGAATTTCTTAATTGGTCTAAATATGGAGATTTTGGTGCAGTACTCTTTACTATTGTATCTTTATATTTACTACTTATTGTAACTACAAAGGTTTCATCAACAGGTGCAAGAATAGTATTTGGCTGATCATTTGGTCCATATCTTAACGTATAGTGGAAGTTACTTATGAGACCATTAGAGAATGTCTTACCAGCAGGATTTGGGCTTGTACTTGCCAATGAATTACTTTGAGTAAAATCTGGTACAGCACTCCAATAATAGCTATCGCTTGGTCCATCAAACATTGCCGTAGGGGTTGTTCCATTGCCATATACCTCACATACTACTGCATTGTCGCACCCACTTGCAAGAGATAAGGTGGCAGATCCCCAGTTTCCACTATAGGATGTAACAGAAGTGTCTGCCATCATCCTTATTCGCATTGACTTTCCAGTAATTGTAAATATATAAGTGCTTTCTCTAGAGTCACCTTCTATTGTTCCAGTAAAAGAAGCCGTAAATGAATTACCATTTATCCCGGATGTACTTAACAGCATAGAGCCTGTTAAAGTAGAAGGGCTATATGTTGCACCATTAGTTCTTCTATATATTAACCCTCCGTTATATACTGGCCATGAATCGCTTGTTGCTTCATACATCCTAATGGCTCCATTTATATTCCCAGAGCCAGCATTGAAGTTTAGTTTATATTGAATTGTTTCATCGCCAACAAAGCTAAATGTAATAATATCACTGGAATTAGTAACAGAATTTGTACCGGCACTTTCTGCGCCAAGAGTTGTTGTCAAGTCAGTTGTTGGATCATTATATAAGGCATTATTTGGAATAGAATTGTCTGGAGCATCTGTTGTAATAGCGTCACCAAGTGCTCCATCTCCAACTAATACACCAATATCTATATATCCACTTCTTGATGAAATGTTTTCATCAATTCTATATTTTACCCAGAAAGGAATTGACTTTGTATAATCATCATCTACAATAACTGGACCACCATAAACGCCATCCTGGTTATAAAGTGTTATTGCTTGTTTTCTTCCCTTTGCCTTAGCAAATTCAGGATCACTCACTGATAAGCTACTTGATAACCAATTTACATCTCCTTCGCTATTTACAGTTGAAGCTCCTGAAATAGTATCATTTAGATATGCTGTTGAAGCAAGTTCAATCCTTGTGGGCGTAGATATATTTTGTATATATATCTTTACATTATTCACAGCAGTAGTATTTGCTGGAGCTAAAGCCAGATTTGGATTTTCATTGTAATAATTTACAAGACCAATTCCTAACGCGCTATTCTGCAAAACATCTGGAGTAGCAGAATTATTGCCATCTAAATACCAACTATACAACCAAGTTATATGGTCATTAACATTTGGATGCTCTACTCCTAGCTTACGCCATTTATCAAGGAAAAAGGGTGGAGTTCCTGGGTTTGTAGTTGTTGGGTTATTGCTCCAAGCAGATCCTAATTCCATTGAGCATAAAGCAGCAATCATTGAACTAAAACCTGGAGTATAAATGTGCCCTACATAATCATCATCATTAGAAGCAGTAAATGGATCATTGTCGGAACCATCTCTTATTGTATATCTTCCAGATATTGGCACAGTTGGCCAAGAAAGCCCAGATTGATTTTCTGGATGGGCATCACTTTTAGAAGTTGTAACCATCCATGTTTCAACATATCCGTTTCCACGTTTACCCCATGTGGAGCTATTTCTTGTGCCAGGGATAAGGTCAATTGGAGGAACGCTGTAGAAACCAGACCAAAATCTGGCAATTTGCGTTAGCGTTGTATTTGCTCCAGATAAAATTGGATTATTTATTGAGTTATTTTCTTCTGCTCTTTTTACAATCTGAGAAGCTATCGCATAAAAAGAATTACTCAATAAGCCATGTTCAAATGTTTGACCAGCATCATATATATCTCCTACTTTATGCCTAATAGGAAGATTAACTTTTATAGATGTTCCATCTACTGTTAATATTTCAGAGTTTGACGAAGACTGAGCGTATATTTTAATTCTTATCTTTAAAGGTGTATTTTTTAAATCAGATGGATTGCTTGAAAGCGTAGGAGAATTATCAAGATAATAATGAGGTCTAATTTCATTATTGCTAGTATTACCTGGATTACTTTGTAATGTAGTCTTTTGTCTTATAGTCCACTTTACTTCAGAAAGGCTTGATCCTATTTGTTGAGATGCTTGTTCATAATTGGGATCACTTATTCTTATATCTCCTAACGGATGAACTAGGAATACTTCTGCTTTTATATTTATAACGTTTCCAGTGTTTCCATTTGCCTTAAGGCTAATTTCCCATGCTTTAAAACTATTTGAACTACCAGAATAGTTTATCCATTCATTTATTATTAATGTTCTATATGAGTGATCATCATCAATTAGATAACCTGCAGCATATGGAGATCCGCTTCCATTTTCGTACCCAGATCCAGATGCAGAATAGTCATACAGATCATCAAAAACATATATTAATGTCCATTGTTGATTTGTATTCTGTAAAGGAATAGGTTGATTTCCATTATTATTTGCAGTTCCATCTTTTAATTTATTTTCAAATGCTCTAATTGCACCTTGTCTTGCTATGCCAGATGTAAGTCCTAAATCAACATCTGTCACCAAATAGCAAGGAATTCCATTGCAAGATAATCCTGGATGCTGCTCAAGAGAAGAGACTGAATGACGTCCTTCATGAAAGGCGCCATTTTCAGTAATATAGGCTTCGCTGTATAGTTGGACAGCCAGCTTAAAGAAATCATAAGCATATCCATTATTTATATTTATAAGGTCTCTAAATTTTGGATAACCTGGTCCATTTCCAGCCCATGTTGCTGAACCTTGGTCTTTTACTGCTAGCTGATAAGCTGCTGCTATTGCCCATTGTGTCCATGCTACAGAACGCCCAGATCCTTGTCCTTTATGCTTATTTTCTGGGTTATATACACCAGGATATGCATAGCTTCCTCTATTGTATCCATAAAACCTTTCTGCATAATTGTATCCAATGGTAAATGGATTTGCTATACTTGCGTTAGTTGGTTTTGGCGCATAAGCAATCATATCAAATTCTGCAATCTGCAATAAATCATCTTTAATTAAAAGATCATTTATCATTTCAGATGCACCAATCATATTTGCAGTATACAATATTTGGTGACTATCAGATATAGGCTCCCAATATCTTTCTAATTTAAACTGCTCTGGATAAGCTTGATTAACCTGACCATATGTAGATACTTGCTCCCAATATTTTGCTCCGTTAACTCCGGATGGCGCTCTATCTTCATTGTACCAACATCCTTCTGATGGAGACTGAGCATCAGTCATAATATTTGCTGGTCTATTCCAAGGAGCTGTTAATCTTTCATCGTTACTTATGTTGCTCCATTTAAACTCAAAGTATACTGGACGCTTTGCTTGAACGTATTGTTGGAAAGGAATTAGGCCCTGAATATCTCCTCCGGGGCCAAACACTGTGGTATTTTTAGTCCAGTTATTTCGAGCCCAGAACTCATATGAAGATGGTGCTCCAAATTCGTATGTAGGGCTAAAACTTGCAGTTCCATTTGAATTTGTACCTAATGTAGAATAAACTCTATGGAATTCTCTAGCTGACCTCATTTTATGATGATATACCATAAATAAAGTTTGATTCTTGCTATGGTTAAATCCCATAAATGGTGTAATCTGGAAACCACCTTCTGGCATACCAGCAGTAAAGCCAATTGGCCTATAAGGTCCATACCAAGTATTACTAAAATAGTATTGACTGTCACCCTGTACAAATGGAGCTCCTGCTATTGTATTTGGAGTATATGTTCCATTTGTAAAAGCACTTATTAATGCGTCAACTGCACCAGCATACTCTAAATCATGTTGAGCCCTGCTATAATTTCCTGATATAGTTGGACAATAAATATTAGATGGAGTAAATGATCTCGTGTTAGACCAGTTTCTTACTGCTCTAGAGCTTGTTGCAGTATCTTTTATTGTATAACCAATAAAATGCAAACCTGCTAACTTTGCCATTCTTGTTTTTCTTAACTGAAGAACCTCAGAAGATGCTGAATTGTCATATAACCCAAGTCTAAACATTAATGCGCTACCAGCAAACATCATATGATCGCAAGATGGTCCATTAAAATATGCATTATAGTTTGCTTGATGAATCGATGAATCCAAATTGTGATCTTCAGAAGAAAATATTATATTTGGCTTACCAACTATTGGATTAATAGGAGGTGGCATAATTTGCATTGGTTTAACAAGACTTAGCGTAGTAGAAGATAGATTTTGGTTATCTCTACTGCTTGTGCAAAACTCATTAATATCATCTGTTGATGAATACAAAATGCCGTCATTTGGAGAAATAGAAGAAGTTTCAAATACAATAGTTCTATAGTAGATCCCACCTCTTGTTGGCTGCTGCGGAGGGCTGTCTGGGCCTCCAAGATGCCAATATGTGTTCGCAATGCCAGGCTCCTGTGGACTAGCCTCATTAATCCAAGCATTATTCACTCTTGCATCTATTTGTATATAGAAATCAGGGAATAAAGTTTTGTCATATTGTGTTATATACAAATGAACTCCCATCCCTTTTGTTGTAGGATGATAGTTATTTGTAGTTGGTACAGTCATTCTTCTGTAAAGACGAGTTGTTTTGCAATAAGGAGATGAGGAGTCTCCTCTCATTACAACAGCTCCTCTATTTGCTTGAGTTAGGTCATCGTTTGTAAAAGAAGCAGTAGCTATATTCCCATTTGCAGAAACTACGCTGTTTCCATAATAAGAAATTACGTTAGTGTTAGGAAGCGAAAACGGAGTTAGAGGTCCTGGAATTGAAACTGATGAATCAGCAATTAAATAAAATGAAAATGTGGCCCCAATCCCAACAGGGATATCAAATATATTAATAGGGAATATGCATTCTACTATTTTAGCGTTACCGCCTCCGTCTCTTTTGATGACTTCTCTTTGAACATAGTGGCCATATTGAGTCTTCCATGGAAGAATAAGGTCGTTATCATCTTGCACTGGAACACAGACTCTTATAGGAATAAATTCTCCAATAAATGATCCTGGGCCATAATCTGGAACTTCAAGTTCGATTAAAGCAACATTTGTGCCATCTGGAAAATTAGAGTTTGACGATTGATCATCTTGTGTTTCAATTGACAGTGCTGAAGTTAATAATGTATTGTTAGCCGCATCAGTTGATTCAAGTTTATAAAAATAAGATGTATTTGGTGTAAGTCCGTCTACATTTACAGTATGTATTGTTCCAGATTGGCCTTGTTTTGATAAAGTTGGCGGATTAGTTGTACCATAATACACTTTTGTTGATGAAAATTCATTTGTTATCCAATTAAATGTTATATTATTAGAACCAGCTGTATGATTTTGGCTTAATAAAACTGGTGGAGTTGTATCTAATCCTCCTCCGGCAGTTGTAGACACAGTTCCAGTATAAAATCCTGTATTGTTAAATATATCTTTAGAAGATAGCTCAAATACGTATGAAGTACTTGGAGTAAACCCACTTAAAGATATATTATGGCTCAATACATTATTGCCATTGTTCCCAGTTCCTCCAGTAAAGTAGTTTGGAGATCCAATAGTTCCATTTCCAATTCTAACTACTGTATCAGATAGCTCATTTGTACTCCAGTTAAAGCTTAACTGCTCTGGTAATGCACCGCTTACTATATTAGATAAAATTGGAGCTGTATTGTCAATTGTATCTAAAGATCGCACAGTCTGTCCTGGCTCAAACCCAATATTGCCGTCTGAGTCCATTACTCTGATCTGATACTTATATCTAGTATTTTGACTTAAGCCTGTAATTGCAGTAGTGAAGCTTACTCCTACTGTTCCTGTAACAATTCCAGTAAATGCTAAGTTAGCATCATAATAAGTCTTTGTTGCATAGTGTAAAAATCCAGTACAAGTCTCGTTTGAGCTATACTGAACTACCCCACTTGTTGGATAAGACTGTTGATTTACCCATGTGGCAACAGGCAACGTATTTACATTTGTTGTAGTAAACTTATAGGTCTCATCGACGCCTGCTACAGCAATCTGCCCATAGGTATCTGTCGTGCGCACATTAAAATAGTAATCCTGCCCCGCCGTTAAGCTGGTCAACTCACCTGTATGCGCCGTTGTATTAAGCTGAGTACCTCCAGGAGCAACTACGCTATAGTTTGTTCCATTTCCAGTAATATCATTTGAATCAAGGGAATACCTTACCACCGTATTCCCTGCATTACTTGTAGTCCATGTTATACGAGCAGAGTTATCATTAATGTTACCACTCTGAACGTTGCTTATTGTAAGTGCTGGTACACCGCCACCTCCTAACGTTTGGAATGAGAAATAACCTGCTGATGGATATCTGCCCGAGTTATTTGAATCATCTATTGATACAGCATAATAATTATACGTAGTAGACCCAGATAAATTAGCAAGGCCAACTACGTGGTCTAGCACTAAAGAAGAATCTAATGTAGTAGACTGCTCTGGGCCACCACTTGTAAAAAAGACTCTTGATGTAGATGCTTCATCTGTAGTCCAAACAATTCTTGCTGTTGAGTTTGTAACGTTCTGAGATATTGGACCATTTGTAACAGATGGCGCGGTCAGATCTGCTGAATAAAATACGCCATAATAATCTTTTGATAGTGGCGGGACGCCGGTATCTACTTCAGTGATTTTAAACTGGTGGAACGTGTCAGGGACTAGACTATATAAACCAAAGCTCTTACTTCCAGATGCAGCAGACCCCAATGAAACGCTGTCAATTTGATACTCGTAGTTTGTGCCCCAAGTCACAGTAGGAGTACAAACCTTATCTACATCCCAATTCAACGTAGCCGAGGTTTCTCCAATACTTGTTACAGATACATTGCTTATAACTGGTTGGCCAGTTACAGAACTATATTCAGTAATATTTAAGAAATACTTTTTGTATATAAACTTAGGTCCATCTCCTCTAGCCGGACCTTGATAACTAGCAGGAACAATTCTATTTGCCTCAATAGGAGTAACAACTCCGCCAGCATAATAGTCCCCTGTATTGGAAGCATTAAATATTCTGAATTGTAGTCCCATGCTTTTTTAAAATTATGTTAGAGTACTTTTTTTGCGATTAGAAGGCTTACGAGAAAAAGAATCCGGCCGCTTTTTCTTTTTGAGACACAGACCTATTACATAGGAGATCCCTAGTTTAATTCCGGTTTTCTTCTGCTTAGAGAATTCCTATAAATATATTAAACCCTTAATGGTCATTTTTTTGAAATATAATATAAAAATCAGAGGGGCTGTTGACGCTTTAATAGGCATTTTTTTGGGGGGTTGGGAGATGGGGGGTATGTTGGATTTGTGGGTTTTCCTCTGAGTCTCTTTGTTTGAGTTTCATGCCCACGGGTCGTTTTATAGCACTAGGAGGTGCTACAATGAAAAGTTTCTTCAACTTTGTCATTATT